>ENA-UOOM01000315-UOOM01000315.1-fermentation-metagenome-genome-assembly--contig:-NODE-315-length-58172-cov-4.718929_pt1 | contig 58172 bp, 44 predicted proteins | sample MGYA00245781_ERZ724031 | MGnify/ENA primary metagenome ERZ724031 (study PRJEB28704, sample SAMN03018317) | fermentation metagenome | biome: anthropogenic terrestrial biome; feature: soil; material...
AGAAGTGTAACAGGATGAAATCAGCAATTCTAATTTTTCAATTGCTCACAGCACCTGAGCATCCTGGAGGATTTTGCGCCGAAAGGGAAAAAAGTTTTTTCCGTCCAACAAATAAAAAGTTTCTCTTTCCACATTCCGCTTCCCGCTTTTTTATTAATCATCTTCCCCTACAGAATCAAGACATCTCTTAATCACATTTACATCATATCCTTTTCGATACAAAGCTTCCATGGTTTTTTGTCGAACTTCTCGCTCATCAAGACCTTTTCTTTTGTACTTTTCTATGTACTTGTTTCCCAATTTTTCGAGTCGATCCATAAATACTTGGTCGAATTCTGTTTCCCGGGAAATAATCTTGTTACTTACTGTCCTTATATCTTCTGATTGATAGCCCCTTTGTAGAAAGTATTGGCTGATTTTTGCCACTTTGTCCCGATAAGGCAGTTGACTGTATTTATCAGCAACTTTTTCCATTTGTTTTTCTAAGTAATCTATCTCTAAATCATGTGGATAGCTTGATTGTAACTGTGCAATAACCGATTCTTCTTCTAAACCTTTTTTTATGAGGTAATACTTTATTTTGTTCCTAGAGTGTCCTTCACTAATTTTGCCTTTTATATATATTTTAATGTATTGAGCATCGTCAATAAACTTGTAATCCTTTAGTTTTTCTAGAGTTATATGAATTGTATTTTCATCAAATTCTTTGCCCAAAAGATAATTTTCTACCTCTTGTTCTGTTCTCATTCGAAAACCCAAATATTTTATTGCTACATTATAAGATTTTTTTAAATTTGCCTGTTTTATAATCTCTGTAAGTTCTTCTTTATCGATCTCCTTTCCTACGGACAAGTGATGTAAAAAAATGAGTTCATCATTTACAGAACACAAAAATTCTCCATCAACAAAGAGATTATAAAATGTTCCATTTTTTTGTGTCTTTAGTTCTGTTATTTTCATTGAGAATATACCTTTCTTAGAAAGCACTTTGCACTTTCCCTCTAAGTTCTACTTTTAATCTATATTGTTTTTATAGTATATACCATAAATAAGCTTTCTTTCTTCTACTGGTGTATCAGAGTATTGATAACATGTTTTAAGTTTTTCTATTGCTTGTTTTCCTCTTTGTTCATCATTGGCGTAGATTGTAGCAATAGCTTCGCCTTTGTTTACTTGTTCACCAACTTTTTTGTTTAAGTAAATCCCAACACCTAAATCGATTTTGCTTTCTTTATTTTCTCTACCAGCGCCCAATAGTAAAGCGCATAATCCAACTTTTTCTGCTTCTATATGAGAGATGTACTGAGTTTTATCTGAAAGAAATTTTATTTCATATTTTCCCTTAGGCAACATTTCAGGATGGAGTACTTGCTCTTCTTTTCCCCCTTGGGCTTTAACAAGCTCTACGAACTTTTTAAAAGCTTCTCTGCTCTTGATTTTATCTTTAATAAGGTTTCTAGCTTCTTCGCGTGTTACATTAAGTCCTGCTAATAATAGAAGTTCTGAGCCTAATACAAGACACAATTCTACTAGATCCTCTGGACCTCCACCTTGTAAAACTTCGATAGCCTCTTTTACTTCTATGGCATTTCCCACAGTCCTACCTAAAGGCTGCTCCATATCAGATATGATTGCTACTACGTCTTTTCTCATATCCGTGCCAATATCGATCATGATCTTTCCTAATTCTACAGCATCTTCCTCTGTCTTCATAAAAGCGCCATTTCCCGTCTTAACATCCAAGACAATCCCCTGCGCTCCGGAGGCTAATTTTTTACCCATTACACTACTAGCAATAAGAGATAGATTATCTACAGTTGCTGTTACATCCCTTAATGCATATATTTTCTTATCGGCTGGTGCTAAATCACCTGTTTGACCTGATATGGCTACGCCTATTTTATTTACTTGTTGAATGAAATCTTCTTCTGACATTTGAGTATTAAATCCTTCTATCGACTCTAATTTGTCAATTGTGCCTCCTGTATGACCTAATCCTCTACCTGCCATCTTCGCCATAGGCACACCACAAGAAGCGATTAATGGTGCTAGAATCAAAGTAGTTTTGTCCCCTACTCCTCCTGTACTGTGCTTGTCCACAACGACCCCTTCTATTTGAGACAAATCCAAAACATCTCCTGAGTTCATCATCGCTTTAGTCAAATCAACTGTTTCTCTACGGGACATCTTTTTTAAAAATATAGCCATTAAAAGAGCAGATGCTTGATAGTCGGGTATGGTTCCCTTGGTGTACTCTTTTACAAAATAATTGATCTCTTCCGTAGAGAGCTCTTCCCCTTCTCGTTTCTTCAGAATAATATCATACATCCTCATAATAAAACCTCCACAATATAGATTTTCAAACTAATTTTTTAGCTTTTCATCTCGTCGCGAATCTTTTTTAAATGCGCTGAATGCGAAAAGTAGCAAAATCAGCTGAAGGCTGGTTTTTCTTTTCTAATCAACTAATTACTTTTTCCAACCTTCTAACTTTCTGCCTTTAAGGTTTTCCCGTCGAGCCGTCCAACCAACGATCGCTATATTAACTCTTCAAATCGATTTTCTGCTTCTCCTTTTGTCCAAATCACTTCCTTTTTGCCAAAGGAATAAATTAAAGTATTGTGTTCCCAATCTATTTTCCAGCGATTTGCGCTCTCGTCATAATAACCCTCTAATAAGATCAACTCAATAATTCGATTATTGCTTTCAAAATACTCCTTATAGGTTTCCATCAAATCTCCATCAAGATATTTTGCATAATCTATAGCCATTGCTTTTAAAATCCATTCGTATCTTATATACGTTTTAATTAGTAATCTAGTCAAATGTTTTTCACTTATAAACAAATAATCTTTTTTCTTAGAAGATTTGTAGTCCTCAACTAATAAACTGTAATTCTCTTCTTTTATCCATTGAAATTGTCCTTTCTCAATTGCTGGCACAATAATAGATATAAAATCTTCATCTGAAAGCATTCGTAGATACATATCTATTTCCGCATCCTTTAATTGTCCTTGACGATCTGCTGCCTTTATAATATCTGCAAAATTATTGCGATTTAGCCTTATTAGATTTGGTGACTCTTCTTTAAAACGAAATAATAGGTCGACAGTTGCATTTTCTAATATATTCGTTATATCTACCATAGCAATACCCCCAAATTTAGTTTTAAGTCGTAAATTCTAAGTTAAAGTATTTGTTTAGATGGTTTACCTACAACTCAGAATTTAAAACTTAGATCTTATTTATATCATTATAAAGTTTATATATAAAATATTCAAAAAAATAAAAATAATAAGGTCCCAAAGGCCACCTTATTATTTTTATTATAATATTTAAAAAATATTTTATGCACAGGGTATTAGTCTATAATCTTAATTCTATAAAATAATATCTTATGCTATATTAATCTTTGAGCAAATATATTTTCTAAATTTGCTTTCTTCACTCTACTGCTAATCTCTTCCCTCTCAATGCTATATAAGCCTAATTTCTTCATTCTATTAAAATAACCCGCACCTGCGAATGTATATCTCTTTCTTTTTCCTTCAACGGTGCTAGTCATTTCACTTTCATAAGCTAATAAGTCTCCAATGGCTATGCTCCTTGGTAAAATAAGAAGAGGCATTCCAAGATACCATCTGACTGCATTGTGACCTGCAAGAGACCCTGTACATATGGCTTCCGTATGACCAACAAATAAACCTGATTTTTCACCTGCACAGAATAGATTATTTAATCCAGCTACTTTCATATTATTTTCCCTCGGCGCTACAGATAGATAACGGATAGAGTTTCCTTTTCCCCCTGCATATGGATCCATATACTGAGCTTTTTCTAAACCTTTGATTTTTCGAAGTTTTTCAAGAGGATAATAGGAAGTCATCAATTTAGCATGACCTGTATCTAATAAAACCACGTTTTCAGCAAATTCTTTTAATGCGTACTGCTGACATACCTTTTGATTCAATTTATCCATGTTTACATCTTCTGGTGGAACCTTTAGAACAACTACTCCTGTCTTCTCTAATTGTTTTATAATTTCTGGTGATAAAGTCTCTTTTCCAAGCTTACAAGATCCGCTAAAAGCACCATAAATATCTTCTTCTCTTTCCCCTTGTAAATCAGGGACTCCAGCTCTTGAACTAATACTTACTCTAGGGCCAAATGCAGGGCACCTAAGAATACACATAGAGCAGCCATTTCCATACCTCAAACAATTGCCCATGGGTCCAGTAGAGCCTGTGGTTTCTATAAATACATCACCAGAGACAAAACTTCCATCGTATAAGACAATTCCCACGATATTATCTTCTTCTTTTTTCACATCAATAACCCTAGTTTTAAGGAAAATTTTGATGCCCATGTTTTCTACATATTCTTTTACCATAGGCTCTATACTATTTACATCATACAACCAAGCGTGTTCGTGGCCTGGAAAATCGATATTCTTATGCCTTGTCGCTTTATCTGTCATAGAAATTAAATCTCCTGCACCCAATGCGATCAATTCTTCTGCTGCGGTATACCTTCCGTTATTTCTCATAATTCCGCCAATATTACCTAAACCTAGGACTAAATCTGTCTTTTCATAAATTTCTACATCTGCACCTGCTTTTTTTGCCGTTATTGCAGCTGCTAATCCAGACCAGCCACCACCTATTATTACAACTTTCATATATTTCTTCTCCCTTCAAAAATATACTCTGGGTCTGTTTGTAATTTGCATAATCTTTTTACTACGTGTCCTTCGAATCTTGTGGTACACGCTCCACAGACTCCTTGACCGCAGCACATTTTTGCATTATTACAGCACGATGTCTTCGTTCTCCCATTAATATTTTTTAATATCTGTAGAATCAATATATCTGGCCCAGAAATATGAATATGCCCTATCTTATTATTTTCAATAAAAGCTTCTAGCTTTTCCGCAAAACCTTGGGTTACATTCCCTTTATAAAGAGTTTCTATCTCTAATACATTACAAGGGTATTTATGCAAAAAATCTTTAATAAATACATCTTCGTATTTTCCCTTATCGATTATGAGAGATATATTATTATTTTGTCTGTAGAGTTTTTTCAGTACTGGAATCATTGGAGCCAATCCAATCCCCCGAGCTACTAAAAGGACATTTTTGTTTTTACAAGCCCCTACGTTCTTTAAACCTAAAACGCCATTCCAAAATGGACCTTTTACTAGTAATGTATCGCCTTCTTCTTTCTCATAAATTTTCTTTGTCTTAATTCCTTCAATATCAATAATCATAAGAAGCCTATTGTTCTCAATATCGCTCTCTACGATGGATATAGGAACATCAAAGTATTCTGTAGTTTCTGGTGTCCTTAAGAACGCATAGCTACCAGGAGAACACAGTTCTTTGCACAATTCATGATTTGTTTGAATTACAAATTCTACTAAGCCCTTTTCTATTTCCCTTTTCTGAACAATTACGCCTTTATACGTTTCTCGCTCCGCTTTAGACTCCTTGTTATTCCAAATAAGTTCCTGATAAATACAAGTCCCTTTCCAATTCTTGCAATCACAAAATTCTTTTCCTTGTAATTGTGAACAAAGGATACATTCATTGGTTTCCGCCAAATGACAAGGACAATAGGGTGTCCCTGCATCAATACAGTCAATCATCTCATAATTCATATATGTACCTCCTGTAACAACTTAATATTAATATATAAATTTATGTGGTTAAGTGTTACAAAAAAAGCTGATTGAACAATAGTTGAACGATTGTTCAATCCTTAAGGCGCACACAAAAAAACGCCTTCCGCATTTTGCCTTAGGCGCTTTTTATTAAACTATAGTGATCCTGCCTTATTATATGATACAAACTTAAAGACCAACCCTAACTTTCATATCGAAATGACCTAAAGGGAATACCCCTGTGCTAATAACTAGCGGCTGCAATGCTTTTACCTTGCTGCACTTGTCAACGTCTTTAGCATGCCATAACCTTGTGTATAAGAAATCTCTACAATTCCTGCCAGAGGTACGTGAAAGTGCCAGCGGTCGAGAACTTGTAGATCTAAAAGATGAGTCATGATGCTTTGTACCGTACCTCCGTGACATACAATCATACATGAACCTTCTTCTTCTTTTATGGTATCAATAAAAGAGACTACTCTACTGTGGAAGGATTGAAGGCTATCTCCTTTTGGGATGCAGTAATGTAAATAATCCTTTTGCCACTCATCCCAATGTTCCTTATACTCCTTAAGAATATCCTGAAAGTGATAACCTTCAAATATGCCAAAGTTCATCTCTGATAGTTCATCCATTACTTTTACCTCTGTTGACGTGTCGTCTCCAACCTTTTTTGCAATCTTTAATGCACGAGAGATAGGACTTGAGTAAATCTGATTAACCTTATATTCTTTTAAGGCATTCGTTAGCTGAATAAATTGTTCTTTTCCTCTTTCTGTATATTCCACCTCTGTAACACCTACAAATTTATTTTCATAATTTCCAGTAGTTTCTACGTGGCGAACTAAGATAAATTCCATTACAATTCCTCCTTACCACTTATTAACCGACGAAATACCATGTGAGATAAGATGCAAAAAGAAAGACAATTTGATTTAACTCGATCATCATACCTACGGTATCCCCTGTCATTCCTCCTAATATATTCTTAAAGTACTTTATAAAATAAGCACTCATAAGAATACACAAGACAAATGGAATAAAATAAAGGAAATCAAATAATAAGATGATTATTGCCGAGAAAACAAGACCAAAAACTCTCTCCTTCCTACCCATTCGCTCCATAAATCCTTTACCTAAGCTATTGCCTTTTCTTGCAGACTCACTAAAAGATGCAGAAAAAAGGGCTCCTGTCCTTCCAATTATGGGGGCAATGATAATAGCATATCCATCCACAAATTGATAAGAAATAAAATAGCCTAATACTAAAAGCAATAGTCCAATTGCACCAAATGCTCCCACCCGACTATCCTTCATAATTTCTAAAGTTTCTTCCCTACTCCGGTTACTGAGTACTCCGTCTAATGTATCCATAAATCCATCAATATGAAGCCCGCCAGTAAGCCATATGTACAAAAATACCAGCAGAAAGGCGCTAACTTGTCCTTCTACGTCTTTTAATAGATACCATAAAGCATATAAAACAAGACCTATTACCAGACCTACTACAGGTAGAAACTTCATAGAGGAATAAAAATCTTCTTCACTAACTTCCGATTTAATTTGTATTGGTAGCCTAGTATAAAAACTTAAGGCTATAAAGAATTTTCTCACAAGATCATCACCTTATTTAATCTTCGTCTGTAGTCCACTGACGATAAAATATACATCATCGGCCCTAGATGCAATATACTGATTGATTCTTCCAACTATATCTCTATAGTAACTACCCATTTTGTAAGCAGGTACTAAACCCATGCCCAATTCATTTGTTACGATGATCATGTCTTTTTCATGAGATAAATCCAAGAGTTTTTTTACCTCTTCAATGATTTCTTTTTCTAATACATCTACTTCTTCTACTTCACATGTATCAAAATCTAAGCCAGAGTAAAACATGAGATTGTTGATCATAACGGTAACACAATCTACTAATAGTATATCTGCTTCTTGATAATCTTGTAGCTCAACGACCTCATTGAAATCGCGATATTTTTCAATAGTAGCCCATTCTTTTGGTCTTTGGGCCCTATGTTTTTTTATTCGGCTCTTCATACCATCGTCAAAAGGTATAGAAGTTGCAATATAGGCAATTTGTTTATTGCTCTCTTTAGCGATTCTTTCTGCATAAGTGCTCTTACCGCTACGAGCACCTCCAGTAATAAATGTAATACGTCCCATATATGTGCTCCTTTCGCAAATATGCGACTTATGTCGCAATGAATAGTGAACAATGAACGATGAATAATGAACAATTCAAAAGGCAACAGGAGTCGCATATTTGTACTGTTCAATGTTCATTATTCATTAAAGATCTTCCCGTTCAACTAAAAAATTTTAGCCTTCAACTGATTCAAACCTATATAATTATAACTCAATCAAGTATTACTCAAAACTCACTCATAATCTCCAAAATCTTATCAACATCCAAATGCTCTTTTATAATCTTTCCTAATTCTACGTATTGGGTTTCTTTGAATTCTTCGAAGGATAGTGTTTGGTCTTTTGTTTCGATTCCCTTTTGTCTACGGATATTGTCTAAGAGAATTTTTCTGAATTTATCGTTATCGAAAATACCGTGCAAATAAGTTCCCAGTACATTTTCTTCTTGGTTAATCGCCCCATCCATGTGACCTTCTTGCAATTGTACAAAATGTTGATGGCTTTCGTTAAACTTCGTAACACCCATGTGGATTTCATAGCCTTTTACATCTGCTTTTAGTTTTTCTCCCATAAAGGAAATATCAATGGTTCCTTTTACTTGCACTGTTCTTTTTTGGTTAGAAATAACTGTGCTTGTATTAAATAAGCTAAGACCATTTGTCTTGAGGACAGAGGATTCATTATTACCAGTGTCTATGATTTGACTTCCTAGCATTTGATAGCCACCACATATTCCAATAATAGGTCTATTGCTTTTATGATACTCTAAAATCTTTTTCGCCATGCCTGTATTATTTAAGTAAACCATGTCTTCAATGGTGTTTTTACTGCCTGGCACAATCAATAAATCAATATCTTTAAAATCCAATGGGGATTTTATATACTTGACTTCTACATCTTCATCCATTTCAAAAGGCGTAAAATCTGTAAAATTCGAAATATGGGGCAATCGGAGAACGCCTACTATGATATCTTTTTTCGCCTGATAAGATAATCCAAGGGAAACACTGTCCTCATCATCTATATGTAGTGTAAAATAAGGAATAACCCCAAGACAAGGGATATTTATTTTATCCTCTAACATCTTGATTCCAGGCTCTAGAAGTTTTACATTTCCTCTAAATTTGTTAATAACAAAGCCCTTCATTCTCGCTTGTTCCTCTTTTTCTAGCAACATATAAGTGCCATAAATAGAGGCAAAAACGCCACCTCGATCAATATCTCCAATGAGAACAACTGGAGAATCTACCATTTCTGCCATGCCCATATTAACTAAATCGTTTTCTCGTAAATTGATTTCTGCTGTACTTCCTGCACCTTCAATTACAATAGCATCATATTTTTCTGCTACTTTATCATAAGCTTCTTTGATGATGTTCTTAAACTCAGGCTTATTTTTATGATATTCTGTTGCCGTCATATTTTGATATACCTCTCCCATGACGATTACTTGCGATCCAACATCTGAAGATGGTTTTAATAGGATTGGATTCATTTCTACCATAGGCTCAATTCTTGCTGCTTCGGCTTGTACAACTTGAGCTCTGCCCATTTCTTTTCCATCTTTCGTTATAAAGGAATTAAGAGCCATATTCTGAGATTTAAAAGGTGCTACATTATAGCCCATATCTTTTAGTACTCTACATACTCCAGCTGTTAAAATGCTCTTTCCTACGGATGAACCCGTACCTTGAAACATAATATTCTTTTTTTTCATCTTTTACTCTCCAAATTAAAATTACTTAAAAATTTTTCATAATGGTCTATAATATAAAAATTATTCTTTTTCTTTAGTTCATCTATAATTTTTGTTGCCTTACCTTCTGTATAATCATACTGCTCATTTTTATCTATAAAATAAATAGGTTTATCTACATCCCTTAAAATTTCTAAGTTAATTAGATTACCGTTTCCATAAGGCATATTGCTGACGAGAACATAATCGGCCTGATGTAGCATTTCTAAATTTAATTGTCCTTGTTCTTTTGTCATTGCAGAAAAAGGTGGGGCGTCTACTACAGGAATATTTAATATTCTGCACATTTCCCAGTCGCTATCCCCTTTATTAAGTACGCCTGCAGATAAGATCATTCCGAGAGAATTGAATCTTTCTAAAATTTCTTCTCCTGAGCCTCCACCACAAAGTACGTGTACTCTCGTATCTTGTTTATCTACCTTTTCTTTGATAACCCGAAGAGGTACAATTTCTCTCTTGCCAATAATCTTATTTTCTCGAATAATCATCTCCATTTTGTACAATTGAGACAAATATTTTTCATGGATAACTTCATCAGGACTTCCTTCTGCTAAAACTTTTCCTTTGTTAAGAAGTATTAGTCGATCGCTAAATCGAGCTGCTAAATTAATATCGTGGAGAATGGCTACTACAGTAACCCCTCTGCTCTCTTTAAGTTTATGAATTAATTCCATAATCTCTAATTGATGATGTACATCTAAATGAGAAGTAGGCTCGTCTAGTAGTATTAGATTCGCTTGTTGAGCGATTGCTCTAGCCACAACTACTCTTTGGCGCTCACCACCGCTTAACTCGTTAAACAATGCATCCTTAAAACGCCATGTGTTGGTCATTTCCATAGCTTCTTGGACGATTTCAAAGTCCTTTGAAGATTTCTTATGTTTTCGATCTATATGAGGATTTCTGCCCATCATGACGATATCTAAATTTGTAAACTCGTATTCGATATTAAACTCTTGAGGTACTACTGCTACAAGTTTGGCTAGTTCTTTTTTGGATACGCTTGTACTCTCATGATCTAATATGCGAATAGAACCACTACTCTTTGGAATAATATCCGTAATCGCTTTGACTAAGGTAGATTTGCCCGTACCATTAGGCCCAATAATTCCTACAAATTCACCTTTATAGACAGAAAAACCTAGCCCATTTATAATTTTTTTCTCCCCATATGCTACTTCTAAGTCCTGTATTCTCAATACTTCTTTTTTCATACTATATGCCTCCACGTTTTCTCTGTCTAAGAAGATATATAAAGAACGGTCCACCAAAAATAGCTGTAATAACGCCTACAGGTATTTCTTGAGTCATCAGACTTCTTGCTACCGTATCACATAATATTAGAAAAATGCCACCTAGCAAAAATGAATAGGGGTACAATTTTTTATGCTTTGGACCGACAAAGATTCGAACTACGTGAGGTATAATCAATCCAACAAATCCGATAATTCCTGTGATACTAACCGTAGCAGCTGTCATTAACGCAGTAATTACCAATACGACAAGCTTTAGTTGGTCCGTATTTACGCCTAACTGGGAAGCACTATCTTCACCTATGAGCATAATGTCCATCTGACTATGTAAGCCATAAAGAATAATAAACCCTATAACTACATAAGGGATGATAATCAAAACTTGTTCCCAACTCTTTCCATTGAAAGACCCCATAGTCCAATAGATGATTTGACTCATCTTATCCGAAAAAATCATAAGAACAGAATTTACTGCAGATAAAAATTGAGACATGGCCACACCACTAAGCAGCAATGTAGGTATAGGTACTTTATTGCCTATTTTAGAGATATTGTAAACTAATAATAAGGTAAGTAAAGCAAAGATAAAAGCCAGTATAGAAACAAGATCTTTACCATTAAAACTTAGGTTCATAGCGATGCCAATAGATGCACCTAGCGCAGCACCAGAAGAGACCCCTAATAAGAATGGGTCTGCCATAGGGTTTTTGAAGATTCCCTGATATGCAACACCGCAAATAGACAAGGCGCCTCCTACTAATAAAGCCAGTATTACTCTGGGCAGTCGTATATTCCATATGATGGCTATAGTAGATGCCTTAATTCCTTCTACATTCCCAATATTAAAAAGTTTGTGCAACAATACCTGAAATGTTTGCCCTACTGAAATATTTGCTACACCTAAATTAGTACAAACTAGAATAGTAATAAAGGCTAAAATAATTATTGTGATTAATGAGTGTTTTCGAATTAGTTTTTTCATGTTTTCCCCTTATGTATATCCTTAGGTCAAAGTAATACATCTATAGGGCAATCGTTGATTACCCTATGATTTTATAAAGTAGGTAATTCCTAAATTATGAACCGTTACCATCTTCAGTGGCAAAGTGACCCTAAAGAAATATCCTAATGCTAGCCACTTATGGATAGTGACTAAAGCGCCGAAGGCGCTCTTCTATTTTTCAAACGCTTCTGGATGAATTGCCTTTGCTAAAAATTCTAAACCTTTCATCACTCTTGGACCGGAGCGAGATAAAATGTTATTTTCTTCTGTTCCCCATGGAAAGTGGATGATATTATCATTTTTTACGGCAGTAACGGATTGAATACCTCCATTAGCCTTTACTTCTTTAACAGTAGGATACAATGAAATGTAAACATCAGGATTTTCTTCTACAATTTTTTCTAATGTTAAAGTTGGCCATGCTGTACCAGAGTCTGCTGCAATATTCACCGCATTGATTTCTTGTAACATAGAATCGATGAAAGTGTCTGGCCCTACTGAAACAAAACCTTGTATGTCAACAAATACCTTTTTCTCTTTTGTGTCTTTGACTTTATCTGTAATTTCTTTACGAGCAATATCTAAGTCTTCTACTAGTTTATTTGCAGTCTCTTGAACATTTCCAATCTTTCCAATTAATTGGATGTTTTTTAAAACACCATCTACATCTGTTTGATCTGAAATGACAACTGTTTTTATCCCTGCAGCTTTGATAAGTTGTGTTGCATCTTCAGGCATAGGTGATGATACAAAGAGAACCTCTGGTTCTAAATCGATGATAAGTTCCGTATTCGGTTCTACATAATTTCCTACAACTTTAATCTCTTTTGTTTCTTCAGGATAATTACTAAATTCATCTCTACCTACGATCTGATCCCCTAAGCCTACAGCAAAGAGCGTCTCTGTAATAGAAGCAGATACAGAAACAATTCTTTCAGGTACCTTTTCAAGGGTAATTTCGTCACCTGCAGTATCCTTAAATACAAATGGATATGTAGTTTCCGTACCGTCACTTGATTCCGTTGTTGTATTTCCCTCTTTTTTCGACTCTTCTTGTGGTTTATCATTTGAACATGCCGTCCAAGTAAATGTCATTAATGTCACGAGCATTAGTATTAGTACTTTTTTTAATGTTTTCATTTTTTACCTCCGATTGATTTACTGTTATTTGTTTCTTAACGCAACAAAACCTTCTACATTTGAGAAGGTTTTCATATTAAACACGTTCAACACCATCCTCCCCGATAGTTCCTAGTTTCTTAAGGCAGGTCTCCTGACTCGTGTTTCAATCTCCACTCTTCCTTCCCGTCGTTTAGACAGTGGTATGTATCAGAGTTTCGTCCACACTTACAGTAGCGGGGGCTGTAGTGGTTTTTCACCACTTTCCCTATTAAGCATTCGCACCTTATAGAGCTATTTTATTTTATAAGATTATGCTAACACAAAACCCATAAAATTTCAATATAAAATACTTATAGTGGAAAATAGAAGGCTCAAGTTTAATTTCCTCTCCTTTTGGCGAGGTATTCTTTGCCTTTTGTTTCTAATTTTCTAATTAAATGCGATTACATATTAAATATAAAAAATTTAGTTTAATTAGAAATTATATTTTTATAATATAGGCATAATTCATTTATTACACAGTCTTCACATAGGGGCTTTCTGGCCTTGCATACTTTTCTTCCGTGAAAGATTAGCCAGTGATGTGCAGTAGACCACTTTTCCTCAGGGATATTTTTCATTAGATCTTCTTCTGTGTGAAGAACGTCTTTGCTCTGTGCTAAACCAATTCGGTTAGACACCCGAAATACGTGAGTATCCACCGCTATAGCATTTTTTCCAAAGGCATTGCTTACAACTACATTTGCCGTCTTTCTCCCAACTCCTGGAAGCTTTATGAGCTCTTCAATCGCATCTGGCACTTGACTATTATACTCATCCATCAATATAGCACATGTAGCGATAATATTTTTGCTCTTTGAGTTAGAAAGACCACAGGTTCTTATATACTCTAAAAGCTTAGGCTGCCCTAACCCTAGTATCGCTTCTGGCGTATTGTACTCGGCAAATAGCTGATCTGTTACGATATTTACTCTAACATCTGTACACTGAGCAGAAAGAATGGTTGCAATCAACAGCTCAAATGGCGTTGTAAAATGAAGAGCTGGAGCAGCATCTGGGTACTCTTCTTCTAATAATTCTAGTACTTTTCTTATATCTTTTTGTTCTAGCAAAAAAACCCTCCTCTAGTAAGGATATTATTTTAAATATGATATTTATACCGCAGATTGCCTCAGCTGCTTTGCAGCTTCAGTCGTTGGCACTTGCTAATACGAATAGTATATCATATTTATGTTGCAAATTGTCTTTGTGGTTTTTGATGTAACTCTCAAAGAAAAATCTGAAGACTTCAATACATTTTTTCCTTTATTGAATTCTCTATACGAAACAGAATTTATTCTACAAAATAATGCAAATTAATATCTAACTGATCTATATTGTGCTAAAATATTCTTTAGGCGTATCTTCCGTGAAATTGCGCTATGAAAAAAAAGGAGTGAAAGAATTATCCTTCGCTAATTATTCTATAACTACATTCTAGCCTTAGGATATCTCAATTAACAATAAAAAATAAATATGTTTAGACCATTAAATAATGAGCCTAAACATATTATACGAGGAGTTATTATATGAACAACAAGAAAATGTTATTAAGCGATTTAAGCTTACTAGTAACTGCCTTTGTATGGGGAAGTGGGTTTGTTGCTGTAAAGAACGCTTTAGACGCTTTGTCTCCTATGTATATTATGACCCTTCGCTTTGGCATTGCAGCTTTACTAACGGGAATATTATTTTATAGGAAAGTCATTACTATAGATAAAGAAGACTTAAAAGCAGGGCTTATTATTGGACTTTTTTTATTTTCAGCCTTTACTACGCAAACCATCGGCTTACAGTATACATTAGCAGGAAAACAAGCTTTTTTAACTGGTACTAATGTAGTGATGGTTCCCTTTTTATTTTGGCTTACTAGTAAAGAAAGACCGGATAAATTTAGTGTTTTTGCTGCTATTTTAATGATTGTAGGTATTGGTTTATTAACACTTGATTTAAACAAAGGCTTTGTATTAAACAAGGGAGATGTACTTACCTTATTATGTGCATTGCTCTTCGCTTGTCATATGGTAACCGTTGGTATATACGCAAAAAAACACGATCCTATAAAACTTACAGTCATTCAGTTAGGTGTAGCCTTTATACTTTCTTTAGTAATTATGTTTGCTACTAATGATCCTATACTATTTATTCCAAATAACGGAATATATGAAGTACTGTTCTTGGGATTATTTTGTACATTTATGGCTTATCTCATTCAAAATATAGCGCAAAAATATACTACCCCATCCCATGCGGCTTTGTTGCTTAGCTTAGAATCCTTCTTTGGTAGCATTATGTCTGTAATCTTTTTAGGCGATCTATTTAGTCCTAATATGATTGTAGGCTCAGCCTTGATTTTTACGGCCATTATTACTGCTGAAACAAAGTGGGCGTTTCTCAAGTCAAAAAAAGAAAGCCAATCAATCGAAATGAACAATGGATGAACTAGTTCCTTGGGTACTTTCGTTCTACGTTGTAAGTTCTAAGTAAAACCTTTAAGGTCACGCACTATAGCTAGGCAAGAGCTGGTGGCAAAAAGTAGAAATTTTCTGATAAAGAACAATCGTTTAACAATTGTTCTGCCATTGTTAAAAAACAGGAGGTTATTTAAAATGAATTATAATGAAGCTTTAGAATTTATTCATGGCACTTATGCTTTTGGTATCAAATTGGGTCTTGATAATATTGGAAAGTTATTAGAATACATGGACAATCCTCAGGACAAATTAAAATATGTGCACATTGCTGGTACCAATGGAAAAGGCTCTACAAGTAATATGATCAGCAATGTCTTAAAAGAATCAGGCTATAAAGTTGGTTTGTTTATTTCACCATATTTAGAAGAATTTACAGAAAGAATCCAAATCAATGGCGCTCATATTCCAAAAGAGGATTTAGGCAGAGTTGCTGGAATGGTGAAGGAATCCATAGATAAAATGCTGAGTGATGGTTATCCACATCCTTCTGAGTTTGAAGTGGTCACTGCTATCGGTCTTCAGTACTTCTACGAAGAAAAAGTAGATATGGTAACTTTAGAGGTAGGAATGGGTGGTCGCTTTGACGCAACAAATATCATTAAAGCGCCAGAAGTATCGATCATCACATCTATTGCTTTAGATCATATGCAATACCTTGGCAATACATTAGAAGAAATCACCTTTGAAAAAGCAGGTATCATTAAAGAAAATGGACATGTGGTCTTATATCCACAAGGTGAGCTAGTAGAAAAACAAATTCGCGAAATTTGTGTAGAGCGAAACAATGAGTTTCATCCAGCTAATCCAAGCATACTAGAGTCAAAGAGCGCTTCTCTAAAAGGGCAAGAGCTTTCCTTTAAAGGTAATAAAAATTTTGAAGCATTTGACTTTAAACTAAGCCTACTTGGAAATCATCAGATTTTAAACTGTGCTACTGCCTTAACGGCTTTAGATGTTCTAAAAGAAAAAGGATACCATATCTCTATCGAGTCTATTCAACGTGGAATGTCTAGCGTACGCTTCCCTGGTAGGTTCGAACTCTTGCGAGAAAATCCTACTATATTCGTTGATGGTGCACACAATGAAAATGGCATCGACTCCTTTGTAAATACGGTTAAAACATATTTAGACAAGAAGATTACATTATTCTTTGGAGTCTTAGCAGACAAAGACTACAATCCTATGATTGACAAGCTAAGGGCGATTTCTGACAAAGTATACACGGTAACGCCAAATAACCCAAGAGCAATGTCATCACAAGAGTTAGCTGATCATATCAAGAAGATATCCCCAGAAATAAATGTGACTCCTTTAAAAACAATAAAAGAGGGCGTAGAAATAGCTTTAAATGGCTCTGAAGATGAATTGTTTATTTTTGTAGGTTCTTTATATATGATTGGAGAAGCGAGAACACTCTTAAATTCTAAGTAAAACCTTTGCCACCATAGGTGGCTTGTAAGCTGATGACTGGATCAGGAGTTTCGTTAAAAAATAACCCCCAAGATTTTAACTACTAATCGTGACTTTAAAATTTTGCATTCAGCTTTTAGAAGTTGAATTTTTGCTGATCATATAAAAAAGCTCGTTTCCTTTCGGAAACAAGCTTTTTTTAAACAAGAAACTTAATATTTGAATAATCGTACTCTTGGCTGAATGTATGTTCTCTTTCTTTGTACTCAGCGATTATATTTTCATCAATACCAAATAATCTACCAGTAACGCTAGATAATACGCCTACTAAATACTCAAGATCTACATCGTATTTACCTTCAAAATAGCTTAACAACAATTCGCGCCGTGCGCCAAATTCGGCAATTTTTATAGTGTCTAAATCTCGCTCAGTGAAGTTCTTATTGTTTTCTTTATTCATAAGGGTAAACAATCTTTCTGTACTGAAGCTTAATGTTTTAAAATTAGACTTATTTCTTAATACTTCATAGAAGAATTTTTTGTTGTTTTCATCACTTAAAATGATTCTGTAATAAATTGACGTTACTAAAAATAATTTTAAATAGGAATTTTTTCTAATGCGCAATTTCCCACTGACAAATTCGTAAATCTCAATATAGAACTTAGAATTAATCTCCAAAACAATATTATCTTTTGTTTTAAAGTAATATGGAATCAATCCTAAGGGTACATTTGCAGTATCAGCTATGTTTTGAACTGTTGCCTTTGTATACCCAAGTTCATAGAAGAGCTTTCTTGATACATTAATAATGTTCTCTTTTGTTTCAAATCCTTTTCTATACCTCATATACACTTCATCCATTCTCATTTGTTTAGTTTTTATATATTAACACATGTTTAAAATTTTTGCAAATTTTTATCAAAGCAATAGGAATAATATACCTGTATATTTTTATAATTGACACATTTTGGTTTTATTATAACAATTAATTGATTTATTTTAATTATATGTCTACGCAATGAATGCGTAGCATTCATTTGACGAATGGCGCGACTTCAAAATCGACATAGTCGATTTTGAAGTGGTAACCACTAATCCATGTTGAGTCGTAGCTTTCGTTCTTAGCATTTTATAATTTGTTCTAATGAATCATATGCTGTCTTCAAATATTCCTTAGGATCTTCAATTTTTATTTTACTTGATAACAATTCCATTGTAATGGAGTCAATCTGGGAATTTATAATATTAGGAATAATTTTTTTCCAACAGACTTCTCCATCTCCTGGAATCCAATGTTTATCTTCTTTCCCATTGTTGTCCGACAAATGCGTACAGTAAAGTCTATTTTTCCATTTTTCTAATAAATCACCATAACTCTGCCCTTGTATCCAATCATGTGAGGAATCATAACAAAGGCCTAAATTCTTGGAAGGAATTTCACTTAACAACATATGTATTATATCATTATTTAAAGTATTCTCTATTACTAATTTTACACCGTACTCTTCTGCTCTTCTTACTAAATGAATCATACTGTCAAGACCAAGCGCTGTGCTTTCTATAACAGGGTCTTCATCATTAACGTGCATAATCATATGTGGAATCTCATGTTTTGCACAAGCTTCTATATAGGAATAATAAGTATCCATTTCTCTCTGGCGAGCACTTTTGCTTTCGCTCCAAAACCGATCAGCGCCTATATAGGGACAATGGATATTATCTAAAAACAAGCCTGCATCCTTAACCATAGCAGGCATATGATCAACAGGTATTGTTTTCGGGTAAACCTCATCTTCCCACCAAAGACAAGTAGCATCAAAACCCGTATCTTTAATTAATATTAACCTCTCCTGCAAAGGCAAAACAAATCCAAACCAGGAAAAAATGCATTTGTTCATGGACAACCTCCGTCTTAGTTCTATGTTTTATGATGTATATCTTAAAGAAGGGAATTAAAGCTAAACTTTGATCACCTATGGTGATCGTTATCCGGAACGACGGGGTATCGTTCTCTAGTTTATTGCGTTAAAATGTAGGAAGTTCGACACGTTCTAACCTAAAGGTAAGTTTGATTTTTTCGTCATTTCGCTTTTAGCTTATTCCCAGTGCTTTCTTTCCATTTTCATAACCTATTCGTTTTAATTCCTCTAATTCAATGCCAGCTTCATTCATATATTTTAATTCATCTAAGAAGCCTTGTCCATGATAAACTTTGTAGGCTCCGCCATCGCTTCCTATCGCTAGTTTAACACCTATTTTATAGGCTTTTTTTACATTTCTACTTTGTTCATCAAATATTCTCTTTATAGTTTTTATTTGTTCCTTATGACGTTCATCTCCACTAAAGCAAATATTGCCTAATGGAGTTAATGTTGGAACCCAAATGGTTTTTGATTCCTTTAAAGCGTATAACTCTTCATCTGTCATATAGTAACCGTGCTCTATTGTGTCTACCCCTGCTTTAATAGCCCTTTGTACTCCTTCTCTTGAATTTACATGAACCATAGTAGGGAGCCCTTTATCCTGAGCAAATTTAACCATATAGTCTAATTCTTCTTCATTAAATGCTAGATCTCCTACCTCCCCGTAAGTATCAAAATTCATCATACCTGATAAGGGAATCTTGATAAAGTCAGGTTGATCCTTTTCCATTTCTGAAAAAACCGCTTTAAAATCTCTTATATCATCAATAACCTTTCCAATATAACTACCATAATGACCTCTTTTATAAATAGCATGAATAGGAGTCTTGTAAATAATCCCCTCTTCCTTAGCAATTCTGCGAGTAATAGCACATAAATTAATAGGATCGCCACCGTCTCGTATGGCTATTATTCCACGTTCTTTATAAACTCGTACGTTCTTGCGAATAAGCTCTTCTGCTTTGTTTTTACTACTTTTTATTTCTTTACGAAAAGCTGCGCCGTCCATGCCATCTAAAGAGATGTGCATATGTGTTTCAATGTATATTAGAATCACTTCCTTTTGTTTATTTTGTGGAATGTGGAAATTCCAGTCACCAATGGTGACCAACATTACGGAACGACGAGAGCGTCGTTTCCTATCCTTTGAGAGGTGGGAAGCTAGGCGCTAGATTATAACATTTCTTCGCCTAAAGGCAAGTTTTCCGCTTTCTGTTATAAAAATTTTCCGACCAAACGTCCAACGAACCAACCCTCTGACTAATTATATCAAAAAAGCTATCGCAATGAAAATCTCTTGCGATAGCTTTTTCAACTATTATTACTATTTATTTTGTAAAGTACAAGCCTTAATTACATGTTTTGCTAATACAGATGTAGTTACTGAACCAACGCCCCCTGGTACTGGTGTAAGCATAGAAGCTTTGTTTTCAACATCAGCAAAGTCTACGTCTCCACATAATTTACCTTCTTCGTCTACATTGATACCTACATCTACAACAACAGCGCCTTCTTTTACATAATCAGCAGTAACCATTTTTGCTCTACCGATAGCTGCTATTAAAACATCAGCTTCAGCGCATACAGCTGGTAATTCTTTTGTTTTTGAGTGAGTAATTGTTACTGTTGCATTTTGTCCTAATAATAACATAGCTACAGGTTTACCAACTACCATAGATCTTCCAAGAACAACTGATTTTGCTCCTTTTAAATCTACATTGTAGTAGCTTAAGATCTCCATTACTGCAGTAGGAGTACAAGGCGCAAAACCTGTTTGGTCTCCTTCCATTACTTTCGCAACATTTGTTGGACTAAAGCAGTCTACGTCTTTTTCAGGAGCTATAACGTACTTAATTACTTCCTCATCTAATTGTTTTGGAAGTGGTCTAAACACTAAAATACCATGAGTATTTTTGTCTTCATTTACTTCTTTCAACGCTTTAATGAAATCTTCTTGTGTAATATCTTCTGGTAATTCTTTTACCTCTGTATCGATATTACAGCCTTGCATTCTCTTAAGAGCGCCTCTTTCATATGATAAATCACTTGGATTTGCTCCAACTCTTACGATTGTCAATTTAGGAGCAGTTCCTTTTTCACGCAACTCTTTTGCTGCTTTTAAAGTTTCTTCTTTTAAACTAGCTGCTACTACTTTTCCATCTAATAACGTTCCCATAATAAGCCTCCTATTTTATAGCATTTCTTCTACTTTACTGTAGACTTCATCTGCTATTTTTGTACCTTTTGCTACCAATGGTCTTATTTCTTCGTTGATTTTTGCTACATACGCTTCATCTTTAATCATATTAATATTAATGAGTACATTTAACCATCCACTAATCAAAGCAGCTCTTAAGCACTGTACCCCAACACCTACATCACTTATTGCTAACTTTGAACCTTTGTCTACTAATTCTTCATGAAGTAAAATTGCTTCGTATGCCTTCTTAACAATGTCTACTGGAACACCACAAGCTACGATCAGGCATTTTTCAAGAGTTTCTTCTTTATATTTCTTTTCTTCTTCTGTTTCTTTAGGTAGCCCATAAGCTTTGGATAATGGTAAGAAGTTTTCTGCATCTTGATCTACCATTTCAAGAAGTTCTTCTTGAATCTTAAGAGCTTTTGCCATAATTTCTTTATTCACTTCTTCAAACTCAGCGTATTTCTTTTTTCCTAATGTTAAATTTACTACCATACTAGCAAGTGCTGTTCCTAGAGCACCAACTAATGCTGCAGCACCACCGCCTCCAGGCACTGCAACTTTTGATGCTAATTTATCTGTAAACTCAGCACATGAGCCATCGATCATTTTCATATAAGTATCCCCCTCGTAAGTTAAATGTTACTTAAATAAAGGTTTACACCGTGGAAGTGTACACTAAGGTGTATACAGGTGTAAACCTTCATCTTAGATATTAAATTCTTCTATTCGCCTTAGAACAAACCGCCAATAGTACCGAATTCATCAACATCAATCTTTTCAGCTGCTGGTACTTTTGGTAAACCTGGCATTTTCATTACTTCACCAGTTAATGCAACGATAAATCCTGCACCTGCAGAAACAGTAAGGTCTCTGATAGTGATTTTAAAACCTGTTGGTCTACCTAATACAGTTTGGTCGTCTGTTAATGAGTATTGGGTTTTAGCCATACATATTGGCATATTGCCAAATCCTAATCTTTCGAAGTTTGCAATTTCTTTTTCAGCTTTTGCAGAGAACGTTACATCATCTGCACCGTATATTTTTTGAGAGATTTTCTTGATTTTATCTTTGATAGAATCTTCTAAATCGTAAGCAAATTGGAAATCGCTTTCAATATCACAAAGTCTGATGACTTCCTTAGCTAATTCTACTCCACCTTCGCCGCCTTTAGCCCATACTTCAGAAAGAGCAACGTTTACACCTAATTCTTTACACTTAGCTTCTACTAAATCTAGTTCAGCTTTTGTATCAGTATGGAATGCATTGATTGCAACAACTGCTGGCAATTTGAATACTTGTGTAATATTTTCAACGTGTTTTAATAAGTTTGGAATACCTTTTTCTAATGCCACAAGATTTTCTTCTTGAAGATCAGCTTTAGCAACTCCACCATTGTATTTTAATGCTTTAACTGTAGCAACGATGATTACTGCATCTGGTTTTAAATCGTTTAATCTACATTTAATATCAAGGAATTTTTCTGCTCCTAAGTCAGCACCAAAACCAGCTTCTGTTACTACGTAATCAGCATAGTTCATAGCAAAACGAGTTGCTAATACAGAGTTACAGCCATGAGCGATATTAGCAAATGGTCCGCCGTGTACGAATGCAGGTGTTCCTTCTAAAGTTTGAACTAAGTTTGGTTTTAAAGCGTCTTTTAGAAGTGCAGCCATAGCACCTTGAGCTTTGATGTCTCCAGCAGTAACTGGTTCGCCTTTTCTATTGTATGCTACTACGATTCTTGCACATCTTTCTTTTAAATCGATAATGTCTTTTGATAAACAGAATACTGCCATAATTTCACTAGCAACTGTTATATCAAATCCGTCTTCTCTTGGCATCCCTTGAGCTTTTCCACCTAAACCATTGACAATATTTCTTAATTGTCTATCGTTCATGTCGACAGCTCTTCTCCAAACAACTCTTCTTACATCAATGTCTAATGTATTGCCTTGGAAAATATGATTGTCTACCATTGCAGCTAATAAGTTGTTTGCTGCACCAATAGCATGGAAATCACCAGTAAAATGTAAGTTGATATCTTCCATTGGAACTACTTGCGCGTAACCGCCACCAGCTGCTCCACCTTTTACACCAAAAACTGGTCCTAAAGATGGTTCTCTTAATGCAACTAGAGTTGTTTTACCTAAGCTTTGTAAAGCATCGGCTACACCAATTGTTGTAGTCGTTTTACCTTCTCCTGCAGGAGTAGGATTAATAGCTGTTGTTAAGATTAATTTTGATTTCTTACCTGAAGGTTTCTTTAATAAGTTGATGTCAACTTTTGCTTTATACTTTCCGTATAAATCCAAGTCATCTTCTACTAAACCTAATTTTGCAGCAATTTCTCTAATATCCTGTGGTTTTGCTTCTTGTGCAATTTCAATATCACTTTTAAATCCCATTATTATACTCCTCCTAATAGTTTTTTTTCTATCGATTCACGACAGAATATATCTACCATAAATGGTATAACAAATTTAGTCTAGCCAATCTTTCCACATCTAAACGCCTTATTGTACTTTCTACAGTGTCTGTCCTTCGCTAATAAAGCTTCCGTGGCGAATATAGAACCCATCATGCCTTTATTTAAAGGATCCATGATAGCAGAGTCCATACCCGAATAAATCGCTAGGGTCATAAAATTTTGGTTGATGATTTTCCTTACAGGCATGCCAAATGAAATATTACTTAGACCTGAAGTAACTTTGATTGTTGGATAAATCGCTTTGATTTCTTGTATACTTTCTATGAAATTAAGTAGTGAATTATTGTCTGTGGATAAAGCCATTACCAGCGGATCTATATGTATTTTATCTGGAGTAACTCCATATTTTGCTGCTTTCTCAACAATATCTTTTGTAATTTTAACTCTTGTAGCAACATCTTGTGGAGTGCCATGCTCGCTATCACATGTTAATGCAATTACTTGCCAGTCTGTCCCTTCAATGAGGGGAAAAAGGATATCACATTTGTCTTGATTTGTTCCTTGTATAAGTTCTAAATTAACGGAGTTAATAATACCTGGTCTTTTAATTAATGGAAAAACTTCTTTAATAAATAATGGATTAGGGCTATCAATGCAAATAGGTACTTCTACTGCATCTTGTACAATTTCAATAAGCCATTTTAAAGTATCTATTTCTATATCAGGTGTTGTAGATGCGCAAATATCGATGTAATCGGCTCCAGCTTCTGCCTGTTTGATCGCCCGATTTCTTATAAATTCAGCATCCTTTTCTTCAATGGCTTTTTTTACGACGGGTATAGCACCATTTATTTTTTCACCGATGATGATCAATATAACTGCCCCCTACGCTTTCGGTATCGACTGCAAAGTATTCACAATTTTTGAAAAATTATTCACAATCATTCAATGATATTGTAAAACTATTCCTATTTATGTTCTGCCATTATCTTATCAAAAGAGATTTTTATTGTCAATGTATATGTTCGTCTAATACTTAACTTAAAACAAGCTCTAAGGCTGTAAGAACCTACTATTCAAGGTTTTTTTCATGTTAGAAATCTAACCTTTAACATGATACATTTAATACATTTTATAAATTTGTAAAATGACTCAGTTTTTCATCTGTCATTATTTTATCAAAAGAGTTTTTTATTGTCAACATTAATGTTTTCCTTAACTTTACTTAAAATCAGCTCTAAAGCAATAATAATGTACTTTTCACGGTTTTGCATTGTGTAAATTTTTTTTTTATAATATAATACATTTAGCACATTTTATAAAAAGGAGACCTCTATGTCAAAACCTATAACCGTAAATTTTCCTTTACTGAATAAAAGCATACAAACAAACAAAGATTCTACTATTTCGGATGTATGCACCTTAATTGGTGAGCCCCTCAATTTAATCTGTGGTGGAAAAGGCAAGTGTGGTAAGTGTAGGGTGGATATTAAAACAAATGAAAAAACAGAAAGCGTATTAGCTTGTACGACAAAAGTATATGAAAATCTTAATATAATGATTACTAGTCAAGATTCCTCAGCCCAAATTCTTACGACCACTGTACTAAAAGATATACACCCTAATCCGCCTCTAAAATTTTATTTTGTAGATACATCTAAATTAGAAACGTCTATTGGAGAAAGCGACTGGGAAACCCTTTGCACTAAACTTGAAATGGACTTTGATAGACCCTCTATACATATTTTACAAAAAATTTCTAATCTTTTTCACGATTCAACTGGCATAAATCTGGTCGCTTATGATTATGCCATTGTTGATGTCCTACGGGGTGATAAAAATATGAATTTATACGGATTAGCGTTTGATATTGGCTCTACTTCAATCGTAGCTTATTTGTATGATCTAACTACGTACGAGCAATTGGGTATTAGCTCGCAATTAAATAAACAAACTAGTATTGCTGGTGATGTCATTGGACGAATTGAGTATGCGATTAAGGAGCCTAATGGTTTAAAAAGATTACATGAATTAGTAATTGAAACTGTAAATGAAATTATTGTCGAATTCTGTGATAAAAATAAAATTAACAAAAGTTCTATTTATCAAGCAAACTTTTGTGGTAATAGCACGATGCAACATTTGTTTTTTGAAATAAATCCTCAATATCTTGGTCTCGCACCATTTTCAAGTACTACTCATGATGAGATTATTGCTAACGCTAAAGAACTAAAGATTCAAATCAATCCAAATGGAGTTATTACCTTCTTGCCCCTATTAGGAGGCCATGTTGGAGGCGATACAGCAGCAGTGCTTTTGTCCTTACCAAAGGATGAAAAAAATAGGTTGATTATCGATTTAGGTACGAATGGTGAGGTTGCCGTTGGAAAAGACAAATATTATAAAGTTGCTTCTATGGCCTCTGGGCCTGCTTTAGAAGGTTATGGAATTGAGTATGGCATGAGAGGTACTGTAGGCGCAATTGAAAGAGTTACAATATATAATGGAAATATTGTTTACAAAGTCATAGGACAAGTCCCTCCAATTGGGATCTGTGGCTCGGGTATTATCGATATTGTTGCTGAATTACTTCGCAATAACCTCATTAATAAAAGAGGTGCCTTTGTAAATCCAGATGAAGTAAAAGAAGCTAATTTAGCAAATCGAATTATAAGTATCCATAACAAAAAAGCTTTTATCATAGCACATGGCGAAGAAACGAAAAATCGTAAACCTATTGTATTGACACAAGATGATATTCGTCAAGTGCAATTAGCAAAGGCAGCTATTTTTACAGGTTGTACTATGCTTATTGAAGAAGCTGGATTAAAGGGCGAAGATCTTGAAGAAATTCTTATGGCAGGAGCTTTCGGAAATTATATTAATATGGATAGAGCTCAACTTATAGGCTTGATTCCTTATTTTGAGGGAGTTCCAGTATACTCTATTGGAAATGCAGCAGCTACAGGCTCACAACTTTTCCTATTGTCACAAGAAGAAAAAGAAAAGTGCATAGAAATCGCCAAAAATACAATACACATAGAAATTGCTACAAATCCAAGCTTTACGAAGAATTATATGAAGAATACGTATTTGAATAAAGTCGAAATCTATAAACGCTAGTCTTTAGCCTTGGGCTATTTCTCTTAGGTAAAGGAAATAGCCCCTTTAGGGGCTAAAAGACTAGACAATTTATATGTTATTTTTTTTCATTCATCCACTCTTTACAGATATTTAGCCCATGTGCTGCATTTGTAGTAAATGCATCAGACCCAATTTGATCGCTTGCATCTTTGCTTACTGGGTTTCCACCTATAATAATTTTTATATCATCACGTAAGCCTGCTTCTTTTAATCCATCTACGGTCAATCTCATAGCATCTAGAGCAAGTGTTAAGACTCCGCTCAAACCTACGATATCTGGCTGTATTTCTTTTACTTTTTCAACAAAAGCTTCTACTGATTGATCGATTCCGATATCGTGAACTTCAAATCCTTCAGCTTCAGCCATAATTCTAAAGATATTCTTTCCTATGTCATGCAAATCACCCTTGACTGTTCCTAAGACAATTTTACCTTTATTTAATTCTTTGCCTTCTTCACCAAGTATAGGTCTAATCATATCAATTACATCGGCGAGTATCTCTCCAGCGTAAATAAGATCGCCTACAAAGTAATCTCCTCTTTCGAAGCGATCTCCTACAATAGCCATCCCTTCCTGTGCTGCCGTCATTAATTGATCAGCGTCTTCTGGAGTAGGATTAGATTTCATAAAATCTTCTACAAATTGTATTACTGTGTCATCATCCAAATCTCCCATAATTTGTGACAATTTGCTTATATCTATCATCAAAAAACCTCCTTGTATCTAAAAGCCAAATTACGGTTAATTCTATCATTAACTTTAGTAAATTGTCAATTTTAGATTATTTTCTACAAATTTATATTATATTATACTATAAAAAGATAAAACCGAGAACTTAATTTGCGTAATATTCACAAAACATTATATTTTACGAACTTTTTACAATATACCTATTCTACTTCTAAGTTTAACATAAAATTACTACAATAGTCGATAAATCTAAATATTTTATGATATAATATTATCAAAACGAATGACAAGAAGGTGAATTATGAAACCAGAAGCTGTTATTGAAAAGAGAAAAGATAAAATCCCTTATGAATATTACAAAGAAGAGTTTAAAGCCTTAAGCCGCGAATTCATATTAGGCAATTCAGGAGTCATTTTTGACGAGATAGAAAAAGTTTTTAGAGTAAATCTACTAGGTGATATCCATACCGTATCCTCTCTCTCTGGAGAAGTAGATGAAGATAATCCTAATATTAAATACCCTTTAAAGACCTTGATTTTACGATATCTTCTTTCAGGAAAAGATATTAAGGGCACAGGCAAAATGATCAACTATAGAGACGTTCAAGATGGAAATCTATATTACCACAATTTTTATGGTAGGTGCCTACTACGATTAGCTAAAACTTTTAAAAACAAATTTGATCTTTTAGCTATAGCTCTCGAAAAGCTAGATGCAGAATGCCTTGACTTAGGAGATCTCTCCTATAGGGTCATGTTTTTACCAAACATGTACTTAGATATCATCATGTACGCCGAAGATGAAGAATTTTCTGCTAGCGCCCAAATCCTATTTAGCGATAATGTGCCCTTTTATTTTAGCGCAGAAGATCTAGCATTTGTGGGAGATACTATTAACGATAAGCTTGTAAAATTGGCTTACGCCAAGTAAAAAAGCAGCGTTGAGCAACCAACATATAACATTATTATAAAACTTTTACAATACAAAAGGGGGCATATTTATAAATATGTCCCCTTTTGTACGTGTAATTTTCAATTGTCTTAAGTATATAAAATTTGTAATGATTTTATATACTTAAGACTTTATCTCCCCTTTGAAGCCCCGTTGCTCCTGAGCGGATAAATTCTAAGATGCCAAATGGTTCAACCATATCGATAAAGGCTTTTACTTTTTCTTCATCTCCAGTTATTTGCAGGATTAAGCTATTGCGAGCTACATCCACTATTTGAGCTCTGAATATATTAGATATTTGTATGATATTTGATCTTGTAGTATTGTCTGCCTTGACTTTTACAAAGACTAATTCTCTACTTACAGAATCTCCTGGAGTCAATTCGACGATTTTAATTACCTCAATCAATTTATTAAGCTGCTTTTTTATTTGTTCTAATATTTGTTCATCTCCAATTACCGTGATAGTCATTCTTGAGATTTCTTGATTTTCTGTCTTCCCTACGGTTAAACTGTCTATATTGTAACATCTTCTGGCAAATAAACCTGCGATTCTGCTAAGTACGCCAGAGTTGTTTTCAACTAATAAAGATAATACGTATTTTTTCATGTAAACTCCTCCTAAAATGCCGTATATTCAGGATCAATGAGACACTGAATAAGACAAGGCTCATTATTTTCCATAACTTGACTAAATACTTCTCTAAAACGCTCAATAGTCTCTACTTTATAAGCTGGTATAGAGTAGGCTTCTGCTAGCTTTGTAAACTCGATTTCACATTCTAAATGAACACCGCAGTTATGGTTTTTTCCATAAAAGTTATCCTGTAGGCCTTTTACCATACCTAATCGTTGATTGTTAAAGAGAATAATTTTAATACCAATATTTTGTTCTCTTATGACAGCTAATTCTCCTAATGTCATTTGAAAGCTTCCATCACCCATGATACAGATAACTTGTCTTTGAGGGCTGCCAATTTTCACACCTGAAGCTGCTGGCAAGCTATAACCCATGGTTCCAAGGCCTCCAGATGTAAAATAGCTTCGTTTTGCTGTTAATTTGTAATACAGAGCTGCCCATATTTGGTTTAAACCTACATCTGCAACAACACAAGCAGAGTCGCCTGTGATATCGGATATGCTTGAAATAATTTCTTTAGGATTAATAAAATTGCACCCTGGCTGCATATCCATATTAATTGGAAGTGCCTGTCTAATAGATTCAATTTCCTCAAGCCAATTGTCTGTATCTACAGAAATCTCTTTAGTCGTTAAATTTTGTAAAATTAGTTTTGCATCTCCTACGATGGGAACCATCGCTTCGATATTTTTTCCGATTTCAGCAGGGTCAATATCAATGTGAATATACTGTAAATTGCTATTTAATTGATGAATTCTACCAGTAGCTCTATCCGACATTCTAGCACCTATTACTATAAGTAGATCTGCTCTAGAAATAATTCTATTGGAATATTGGTATCCATGGCTACCAACGATCCCTGCATAAAGAGGATTATCTTGAGGAAAGCTACCAAGACCCATCAATGAGTTAATAACAGGTATTTTGTTCTTTTCTGCAAACTCTAGCAATTGTTTTTCGGCCTCAGCTAGGATAACCCCTCCTCCTGCATAAATGACAGGTCGTTGAGAGTCTTTTATTTTATTTATGGCTCTTTTCACTTGGCCTCGATGACCTAATAGAGTTGGTTGATAGCCGATAATATTGATTTCCTCACACTTTTGATACTTTATATTTTCTTCTTGAACGTTTCGAGGAATATCAATTAGTACCGGACCTTTTCTTCCGCTATTTGCAAGATAAAAGGCTTCTTTAAAGACTCTTGGGATTTCGTTTGGATCTTTTATTAAGTAGCTATGCTTAGTAAAAGGTTCTGTAGCACCTTTTATATCTGCTTCTTGAAAAGCATCTGTACCCAATAAATCCGTATTGACCTGCCCAGTAATGACAATCACCGGTATGGAGTCAAGATAAGCCGTTGCTATCCCTGTAATCGTATTCGTAGCACCTGGACCAGAAGTGGCAATGCAAACACCTACTTTACCAGTAGTTCTGTAATATCCACTTGCATAATGAACTAAGGATTGTTCATTACGAACTAGTACATGCTCAATATTCGATTCTCGTATTGCTTCAAATAGAGGTAAAACAGCTCCACCAGGGTATCCAAAGACAAGGTTTACATCTTCTTCCTTTAAACACTTCATAATGATCTTTGCCGCTTTCATATTGGACTCACCCCTTTATGTATTTTTATGTATTTCTAATATGATAATCTAAAATTCATGTAAAGTCAATGATTAACATCATCACAATCACGGATATAAATGGTCAAGTTGTCAGCTTTAAGGTGGCCAGCAAAAGGAAATAATCCACAAATGGTGACAAAAAAGGGACGAAACATTATTCGCCCCTACCTTTCTCGCCTAAAGGCAAGTTTCCGCTTTTTACATTCAGCTTTTGTATTTAAGGTTTTGCTGACAACCTGAGCATCTTTATTTATTATGTGTCGGGAATCTCACTAAATCCGTATGTGGTATAAAAGATGCAGAAATAAACTCGTCCATATAACCTGGATAAACGCTTAATTCAATATAAGTCATATTGTTTGCTGTATCGTCGATATACTCTTTTGCTTTCTTATTGATTAAGCTCATATAGCTACCAGTTAATGAACTGTTTCCAATAAAAGCATATTTATCTTTATCAATATCAGGGAATAAACCAATATTAATGGCGCTATCAATATTAATATGACTTCCAATTCCACCAGCTACTTTAATTTCATTTACCATATCAAAGTCTAGCCCTAAACTTGACAACAAGACATGAGTTGCAGAGTAGACTGCTGCTTTTGCACGAATAAAATTATCAATATCTACTTCTGTAATATAAATATCTCCTGATAAATCGTAATCTTCTTTACGAGCAACTATATATCTGCCTATACCGTATTCATCGAAATGGATTCTGTCCGTATTTTTATCTTTCATAAAACGTCCTCTAGGATCAATAAGTTTTACCCTCTTCAATTCTGAGATTAAATCAATAATACCAGAACCACATAAGCCATAAGGAGCGCATGAGCCAATAATATCTAGTTCAGCTACAAAAGTATTGGGATCAATATGAACGGCTTCAATTGCACCATTTGCAGCTCTCATACCACAAGAAATTTCTCCACCTTCAAATGCTGGTCCTGCTGAACAAGCGCAAGTCATTAGAAAATCCCTGTTACCAAATACGATTTCTCCGTTGGTACCTAAATCAATTAGAATTGAATTCTCGTCACTTTCTCTCATACCTGCAGCTATAACGCCAGCAGAAATATCTCCACCTACGTAGCTCGCTACAGAAGGTGAAATAATAACTAAAGCATCTTTATTTAAGCTTAATCCTGCATCATCTACACGAATATCTATATCTTCTGTACTAGTAAAGGCAGGGATATAAGGTTCTTTTCTAAGATCATCTGAGTGTACTCCTAAAAATAAATGAGCCATAGTGGTATTTGCGGAAGCCGCAAATATCAATATATCCTCTTTTTTTACTTTATGATTATTACATAATTCATTTATTAGAGGATTGATGCTTTCTTCTACTATAGCTTCTTTTAGATTTTTCAATCCATTCTTTTTGGTAGAATATACAATACGATTAATTACATCCGCGCCGTACTTAGATTGAGCATTGGCACAGGATACTTCTCCTAAAATAGTATCATCATTTAAATCAACCAAACAAGCAGAAACAGAAGTAGTTCCGATATCAACTGCAATACCGTAAATTTGAGTATCCCCTTGTGGTCTAATATCTATTACTCGTATGATACCCTTTTCTTCTATATAAATAATAGAAACATTAAAAGCGCTTTCTCTTAAGACATGTGGAATTTTTTTAAGCAAAAAAACACCTATTTGGACATGATCATTGTTTAATTCTTTTGCAACAAACTTTTTGATTCGCGTTACATCTGAAATATTGTCATCTAAATTAGGTTTATCTAATTGAACATTTAAGATACTTAAGTTTCTCATGGAACCATGTTCTCTTGAAAACGCTTCTCTTAAATTGTAATATTTCGCTAAATCCTTATCGGTTCTTTTTTCTACCCGAATATGTGTTACTTCTAAAATGGATTCTTTAGGAACTTCTACAATAATAGGGCCAGTAACGATGCTTTGGCAAGCTAGAATAAACCCTTGCTGTGACTGCTCATCAGTGAGTCTATGACCACTTGCTATTGTGCCAACTTTTCCTTCAATGAGTTTTACCTTGCATTTTCCGCAAGTTCCACTTCCATTGCAAGGTGCATCAATATGTACACCTATATTTCGAATCACATTTATGAGAATATCATTTTCATTTGCTTCAAATATCTTAACCTCTTCAGGTAATCTTAATTCAATTTCCAATATAATTCCCTCCAGTATTACAACTAGCTTAAATAAACTAATGTATTATCCTCTCTGTCTATATTATACAGATTTTGCATTCTGGAAAGCAATGTCTAAATCATTTATATATAAATATCTTTTTGTACTCTTAAGAATGTTTTTAATTATAGAGGACTCTTATCAAACTGTGTTTATAATACACTTGTTTTTTCTTATAGAAAAAGGTGGTTTTAAAACCACCTTTTTTATAAATCATATTCTTTTTTAATGAATCTTACAGCTCTAAGTAAGAATCAGCGTATAATGTATTGCCTAAAATAACGTCAGCAGTTTTGATAGCTTCCATTAATTTTGCATCACATGGGTTTACGATAGCTGAAGTCAAACCAGCTTGCATAGCCATTGCGATCATATAAGCATCCATTATAGGTCTTAATGCTTTTGGTGCACCATTAGAAATATTACTTAATCCACCTGTTGTTTTTAAGCCCATTTCAGTAAGCATAGTAATAGCTTGGAACATTTCTACTTGTTTTTCTTGCATTCCTTTGATTACTAAGAATAATGGGTCAAATAGCATGTCATCAGTATCCATGCCAGCTTCCATTCCTCTTTCAAGCATCTCTTGGCAATATGCCATTCTTTCGTCGTTATCTCTTGGAACGCCTTCTTTACTACAAAGTGCGATAACCATAGCATCATTTGCAGCAGCAAGGTTAATATTGTCTGCTCTTTCGCCTGCATCAGCTGAGTTAACGATAGGTTTTCCTTTTGAACGATTGTACACTTTAATACCAGCTTCAATAGCTTTAGTATTAGCTGTATCTAATGCAAGTGGCACGTTGTCAAATTCATTTTGAAGAATTTGAACCATCCATTGCATAATTTCTTCGCCATTTTTTTCTGCAGGACCAATATTAGCATCTAAGTAAGTTGCTCCACAATCAAGTTGTTCTTTACCTCTTTTTAAAATTGGTGCTGGATCTCTTTCTTCAATTGCTTTTCTAATGACTGGTGAGATACAGTGAATACGTTCCCCAATAACCATAAATTTCGCCATAATAAACCTACTTTCTTAATTTTTTATATTAGACTAGTGCCTATTATTTAAATTCATTAAGGAATTTTGGAAGTTGCATTGCTTCTTCTGGCCCTACGATAATTTCCCAACCTGGTAATTCTTCTTGTAAATCACCTTTTAATACAGCAACTTTACCTGGAAGAACAAGTTTCTTAACTGTTAATTTATCTGCGATGCCAGTTTCTTTAACTGCATTTGCGATAACGCTTGCACCAAATTTACCAGCAGCCCAAGAAGTTAATACTGAGTATCCACCTGCATCAGGAATTAGTAACCATGCTGGTGCTTTTGCACGTTCGATTTCGCCAGATACAACGAAGTATGTAAGAGCAAAGTCAACAGTTAAAAGAACTGGAGAATCTTCTTTAGGGTTAGCATACTCGTAAACTTTAGGTTCAACTCTCATTGGTTTTTGAGGATCTGTGAAGATGTTTTGTCTTAATCCAAAGAAAGGTAATGCTTGTGCATAATTTATGTCATTTACTACGATAATAGAACCGTATTTAAGAACATAAGTAGCTGCTAAAGCACTTTCTAAGTATGGATCTCCACCTGCTAATTCATTTACAAATACGATAGATGGGTAACCAAATACTCTATCTCCACCTGTAATAGCTGTTCTTCTGATTTCAATTGTGTTTTCGAATGTTTTAGCCATGCTTGCTGTGCTAGGATTTAATACTAACTCTTTGTAGTCTGCAGCGTGTGCAGCTTCTACTAGGCTGTACATGTCTTCGACTGTATCAGCAGATAATCCTAATACTGCACCATTGCCTTTTGCAAGTGCTACCATATCATTGATATTATCTTTGTTTGCACCAACTAAAACTGGTTTTGCAGCTTTTACAAGAGCAAGAGCTTCTGTAGCAACAGCAACGTCAGCACATACAAGTACAACAACCTTGTTTAATGCAGCTACTTTTTCAACAAGCTTGATGTATTTATCTTTATCGCCGTCGAACTTAACACTAACTGCTTCTGCATTCATTTGTTCGCCGATTCGTTCGTAATCAACTTTTTGAATATTTGCTATTTTTGCATCAACTACATCATCAGCCATAGAATCAGCAAATTGAACAGCAATCAAAGGTCTGTTTACTAATGTTTTTTCGTGTCTAAATAATACTGTTTCGCCACCTAGTTTTCTTTCAGCGTCACCAGTTCCAACAGTAATTGTTTTCATTGGTGGAGCTGTAGCCTCTGCAAGTTTTTCTTTTGCTTCGTCAGATATATGTGGACACTTTCCAATTTCTACTGCACCAGATGCTACTTTCATAGAGAATGCCATACAAGTAGGGAAACCACATTCCTTACAGTTGGTTCTTGGTGTTAATTTAAATATTTCAATTCCACTTAAAGCCATTATCGTTATACCTCCTTAATGTAAATGATTATCCGATTATACCTTGAACATAAGTTTTCATTGTTTCTAAAGATTTTGGATGTCTTAAAATTACTGCGTCAGATCCTGAAGCGATACAAGCAGAAGCAGTAGAAATTTCCATGTGGATACCTCTTTCTTCTGTTGAACCCCAATCTGGAGCATCTTCTTCTGATGCGATTGATTCTTTAACAGACCAAGCTTCTGTAGATACAGGAGTAATGATTGGCATTTGTAATGTCACATCATTTTGACCTAGTGCAGCTAAAAGAATTCTATCCATAGTAGAAGTTACATACTCAAAACCATAACCTACTGTAGCAGCACCAACATTCATGACAATATCTTCTTTCTTTACGCCAAGTTGGGTTAAAAGAATGTTTAATTGTTTTGCTAAGTTGATATCAACTGAAGACTCAGCACCTACTTTTTGTTTGTAAGCTAATCCAGCTGCAGCTCCAACTGTTTTGTAGTTATCTTCTGTTGCAGAAACTACTAGGATATTTTTTCCTTCAAGAGCTTCAGATACTGCTTTAAACACTTCAGCATCCTTCTCAACGTTATTGCATCCACCAATAGCTAGTGGAAGAGAAATGCTTTCGGCAACTTTCTTTGCTAATTCAGCACATTCTGCAGCGCTTTTATTGTCTCCAGATGGGTCAGCACCTATAAATCTTAAGTAAATGAAGTCTGGAGCATATTTTTCTTCTACTAATTTTGCCCAAGCAGAAGCGTCGTTTTGAACATCGCCATAAATACCATTAAAAGCGTCAATCCAATCTGTTGGTGCAGTGTCAAGAATTTCTAATCCTAATTTTGGTGTTTGGCCTTCTGCTCCATCAAAACTATGTAGTGGTAATGCAGTTCTTCCACCGATAGTTATGGCTTTGTCACCAGTACCAATTACTACTTCACTAATCTTTCCATTATACTTTTTTGCAACTTTGTTGTAAGCCAATGTGTGAACCTCCTTTTAAATAAGTTCTAGTTTATTTAGTATATCTTTTAATGCCTGTTTTGATATAGAATCATCAGGCATTTGTACTAACGGGATACCTTTTGCATCATATTCTGAAATCGCTGGATCTAATGGCACAACACCGAGTAGATTCAAGTTTTGATTTTGAATTTCCTCCATAATGGAATCTGTCAATTCACCATTTGGCGCTTTATTAACTATTAATCCAACTTTTGGAATATTTAATTTTAATTCTTCTGCAAGCACTTGAATTCTACCAACAGCTTGTATGCTTCTTCTGGAGTAATCGCTTACTAATAATAACAAGTCCATATTCCCTACAGTACCTCTGCTGATATGTTCCATACCTGCTTCATTATCGATTATAACATGGTTATAGTTCGTTGATAATTTTTCTATTTGGCGCTTCAAAATACCATTAACAAAACAATAACAGCCTTCTCCTTGAGTTCTACCCATGACCAACATGTCAAAACCATTACCTTCACTAACAACGGAGTTTAACTGATACTCTAGATATTCATTTTTTGTCATTCCTGCAGGTATTTGCGTCCCTCTTCTTTCAGCCCAGTTAGCTTCTTCTCGTATGCTGCCAATATCTTGTTCTACATCAATTCCTAAAACTTCATTAAGATTAGAGTTGGAGTCCGCGTCTACTGCTAAAATAGGACCTTTACCAGCTTGAACTAAATAATGGATAATCAAACCAGTCAAACTAGTTTTACCAGTACCGCCTTTCCCAGCAACGGCAATTCTTTTGTACATATTTTTGCCTCCTTATTTTGTAAAATGGTGTATAGTGCACCTTATGTCAATTTTATAATTAACTCTCGCAAAACAACATTATATTAACCATATCTATTATAACAAATATTCACCCTAATAGACAAGTTTTATCTGCATTTTTACTATATTTTAATAATACATTTTAATACAATATTTTTGTTTTTTTTTGCTTGAAATAACTAACGGGTCGCTGCACTCAGCGACCCTATAGCCAAGACCTTCTTGAGGTCAATTAATTACATTAATGGATCTAAAGTCAAGGCTGGATGTCCTTTTTGTTGTAAGAATTCTAACATGCTTTCAGAATCTGTAGCGATTGTTTCATCACAAATCATATCTGAGAAATTATCTATATCGTATAATTCTTTAGCTGCTTTATTTAATCTTTCAGCCACATCGTCTTTTAATTCTTTTGGCATCCAAACGATTCTTGCGATACCGCCTTCAGCGCTCATGAATTTCTTAGAAGCGATAAAATGTCTACCATGACCCATGAATCCTGGAGTTTGAACTCCACCACCAGTCATAGATGCTAACTCACCAAATGTCATTCCTACTGGTGTTGAATCAGAGAATTCACGATTTACAATAACTACGCCATTTGCTTCTGGTACAATACCACAGATACACTCGAAGCAACCACATGAAGTCATTGGATCTTCAAGGATAGAGTACATTGATACTCTAGAAACAGCACCTTGAGAGATAGATTCTACTGCAGCATTCATAGATTTCCAGATACCTTTTACTTCGTCTTCTAAACCTTCTTTAAGTACAGGTTGAGCAGATCCAGTTGGGTCTAATTCTTTTGTAGCTTTAGCATCTAACCAGCTTACTGCACCACAAAGACCTAATCTTTCAGGTGTTACGATACAAACGTGTGCTGGAGCAAAAGATTGACATAAAGAGCAAGAGTAGAATGTATCTACGCTTTCGTCTGTTAGAGATTCTAATCTTTCATCTCTAGCTTTGTATCTTGGGAATGCTATTTCTTCTTCTAAAGCAGCTACTTTATCAGCGTCAGTGTAAATTGTAACTTGGCATTTATCTACTACTGTATCAAATTCGTCTTTCATTTTAGCGTAGATAACTTCACCAATATGTTTTAATCTGAAGCCTTTTTCAAACGCTTCTTTTCCAATACGGATCCAAGCGATATTTCTTTGTCCTATATGCATTACGCCTTCTGTGTAGTTCATGAAATAGTGCAATCTTCTTTCTAATACTGGTTCAAAGTCAGATTGCATTGCTTTACCAGCTACATCTACAACAATAGCTAATGGCAAATTATAAGGAATTTTATCAGCAGTGTCAATGTCTGGTCCAATCACTTCGATTTTATGATCTTCTACTTCATTAAGGTCTTTCATTCGAACTAATTCGAATGCTTTTGTCTTGTTTCCACCAAACTCAGAGTGCATATCAGCTTTACGGATTCTTTCACCTTCAAAAGCTGAAGCTACGCCAACTGGTACGTCGATTTTTGTAACTTTGATTTTAATTTCTCTTGCTTCTAACGAAGTAGCAACTGTTTTTTCGTGATCTGGTTGGTATAAAAGTAGTGTAGGAACTTCTGGAACTGGAACATCAAGAACACATGGGAAGCCCAATTCAATAGCAGCAGCACCTGCAGAAACTAAAATTTCATTGATATCGCCAAATACGTTTACAAATGCTTTTACTCTGTTTTTAGTGTATTCTTTATGTGCTTGTAAATCTCCAGGAGCAACTGCACCAAAGATTAAACTTGCTCTTATTGCTACTGATACAGCGTGAATTACAGCAGTTAAATCATATCCTAATGGAACAACACGTAGGTCGAAGCCCATTTTTACGCCTTCTTCTAAACATTGGTCGATTACTTTACCAACTAAGAAAGTAAGAAGACCTTTTTCTTGATATTCTTTTACGATTTTAGCAGCTGTAGCGCTATCTTTGCATTCTCCGATGATAACTGGTACACCAGGAATATCACCTGTTACCAAAGGTACACCAAGAGATCTTACTTGAGCATCTGATAAATGTCCTTGGATTGGAGCTTTGTATGGTTCATCATCTAATACGTATTTTAATGCTTCAATAATTTCTGATGCTACAGCTGTGCCAAGACCAGCAGTTAAAGCATCTTGTAAGTGAGTTGTTTCGTTGACTAAGCTTTTTGCTATGCCTACTGCAGCTTCTAATTCACCAAGTGTAGTGATTTTTTTGCCTGTAGCTGCATAAATTACTGGCAATGAATAAGCTGTATTTGGAAAGCTTACGCTAAAATCTTTGCCCTTTTCATCGATTGCCTTTTGTACTAATTGACCTGCTAGTTCTACTGCTTGGTTTGCACCTGTGTATATGACCTTAAACAGATTCATTCTGCTTATCCTCCTTTTTACTATCCCATACTTTACTAAAATTAATTAACACTGTCTAACAGTTTTTGAGTAATCTCTTGGATTGCTGTTTTAAGGGATTCACTAGCCTTGTAGGAGGATGTATTTTCACGGTCTGATACGCTGATTTTTTTATCGTAGTAGATAAAACCTAAAGCGTTGTCTTCTCCTACATGGCCTTTAATAAATTCCTCGTCGTCCTTTTCGGTTATCTTATTTCCAATTACCATTACATTGCTTACCCCGATGTCTCCAGCAAGTTTTTTTACTTTGTCGTACGTTTGGATACTTCTTTCACCAGGTTCAACAACTGTAATAAACGCATCCACGCCACTAGCAGTCCCTCTACCCAGATGCTCTATGCCTGCTTCCATATCCATAATGACTACGTCTTTTTCCCTAAGGATTAGATGAGTCATAAGATTTCTCAAAAGAACGTGTTCAGCACAAACGCAACCAGTACCGCCTGCATCTACACTACCCATAACCTAGACCTTTATCCCATCAAACATGGTTGCATACCTTTCAGGTATATCGTCTACTTTGGGGTTTAGTTTAAATGTAGACCCGTAAGTTCCACTTGGCGCTCCAGTACGTTCTTCTACCAAATCTTTCATTTCTGAAATTGGTATGATTTTAGATGCATCTCCTGTGTCCATTCCTAATGCCAATGCAAGGTTGGCATCTGGATCTGCATCTACAGCAAGAACATTGTATCCTAATTCAGCAAAACTTCTGCATAGTGCGGCGGAGAGAGTCGATTTGCCGACTCCGCCTTTTCCTGTAATAGCAATTTTCATTTAATCACCTATATTCCTAAGCGAGTTCTTTTTTCTTCTATACGGTCGATCATAGCTTGAGCAAGTTGAATTGGATCTTCATTAACGAAGAATTTAGCTCCAACTTTTTCTTCAATTCTGTTTGTCAATAAATCTGTGAAATTAGCTGAACCAGTTACTGGAGGTGTCACTCCTAAGAATACATCTACACCAGATGTAACGAAATAAGTACCAATAGCGATAGCCTTTTCACTCATCCATTCTGGAGCTGCTCCAACTACTGGAAGCACAGAGTTATCTACGCCTAAATACTTAGCAACTTCACTTACAAGTAGAAGAATTCTAGTATTGTCTACACATGATCCCATATGTAGAACTGGTGGAATGCCAACTCTTTCACATACTTCTTTAAGCCCTCTGCCTGCTAGTTCTTTTGCTTCAAATTCCATTAGGCCTGCTTTTGCCGCTGCTTGTGCTGCACAACCAGTTGTTACAACAATGATGTCATTTTTAATCATTTCTTTCATGATTGTAAGGTGGCTATTGTCGTGAGCAACTCTTGGATTATTACATCCTACAACGCCAGCTGCACCTCGAAGTACTCCAGCCATAATACAGTCAGCAAGTGGTTTTACTGTACCTAATTGATCAACATTGCTGTTTACAACTTTATCTAATCCGCCAACAATTGTATTGATGCTAAATCCTGCTATGGCTTTGCTTTTGTCTTCTGGAATTAATACTTTGTTTTTATCTCTGTTTTTGTAATTTAAAACAGCTTCTTTAACGATTTCTGTTGCAATTTCTAATGCACGTTCTTCATCAAACTCGATGAATCTAGCGCCTTCCATTTTTGCTTTTGGAGAAGTTGCAATAAATTGAGTGTGATAACATTCAGATAATCTTGCAAGTGCTGGGAAGATACATTGTACGTCAACGATTACAGATTCTAATGCACCTGTAATAATTGCAAGTTCTTGTTGATAGAAGTTACCAGCAACTCGAACACCATGTCTCATTAACACTTCATTACCAGTACAGCACATACCAACTAAGTTGATACCTTCTGCACCATTGTCTTTTGCTAATTGAATTAATTCTGGATTTTGAGATGCTAATACAATCATCTCAGACAATCCTGGTTCATGTCCGTGAACAAGAATATTTACCATATTTTCTTCTAGACATCCTAAGTTTGCTTCTGATTCTTTAGCAGTTGGTGTACCAAATATAATATCACTTACTTCAGTACCAAGCATAGATCCGCCCCAACCATTAGAAAGTGCAGTTCTCATAGATAATTCAAATATACTTTCTGAATCACTAGCACAACCTATGTGAGTAGAGTGCATGATAGAAACAACTTCTCTATCGATTGCTCTTGGTTCAATATTTAAGTCTGCCCATATTTTTTGTCTTTGCTCTGGTGCACGTTTGATAAATCTTTGTGTGCCAAAAGGCTTTCCAAATTCCATAAGAGCGATTTCTGCAACTTCGTGAGCGATCTCATAAATGTCTCTGCCTTCTGTCTCAACTTCGTACTCTTTTGCAAGGTTTAATAATTTTTCTTCATCTTTTATTTGATAGTCACCATCTGGAGCAGTCATATGTAATGTGTGAATAAGACTTCTTGCATGATCTGAATGGGCAGAGGTTCCAGCTGCAACCATTCTTGCGTAGTTTCTTGCTACGATTGTGTCCGCAGAAGCACCACAAAGACCTCTTTGTGCTCCCTTACCTTCAACTGGGCTAATTCTACATGGACCCATGTGACAAATTTTACAACAGATACCTTTTTCACCGAAACCACAACGTGATTTCATTGCAATTTCTCTGTCCCAAATTGTTTCAGCGCCATCTTGCTTTGCTTTTTCAATTAATGGACCAGCGGTTTTGTCAAACTTTAGAGCTTCATGACTCATTTTTGTAATCCTCCTTTTAAATAACATGACCTTTAAGATACTCAAATAACCTGTATATACAACTTTACAATATCAGTTTATATTTTGGTCACGTATTTGTCAATACTTAAATAAAATATTTACGAGTTTTTTGTTAATTTGTTGTCACTTGTGTAAAACGATTACTTCTTAGTAGTATAAAAGATAAATTTTACCATCCTTTTTATTGTTTGATGAATAAAAAGGTCTCTTATACTATATACCACTTTGCTTGTTTTTAAAAGACTTTATGTTTAAAGTTATTCTCTTTATAAGATCTTTTAATTTATAATTGAACTATTTTCTAATGAACAAAATGGAAAGATATTATTATTATTTTCTGAATCTTCTAACATTTAAAAATGTACATTTATATTTTGCAAAAACAAAATGCAATATCATCAATGTCAATATCTTTTTCTAAAACGACTCCAATTTGTGACTTATATAACAACTGTAATCGTATTCCTGGTTTTTGTATACACTTAATTTCTTTTCATCTTGTTAATATTTATGCACTAGATTGATTGAAAGCTTAAATCAGATAGTAGTAGTGGAAAAAGTGAAAAGAACTCACCTATACGCGAGATAAAGAAAGAATTTTCATAATCACCTTCTTTTTGAATATAAAAGTCACCAAAGTATTAAACGCTGGTGACTACAAAATTATTATACCTGTATCTTTACTTAGAATCAAAATCTAAATGTTCAATCGTCATCAGCATCTCTGTTTGGAGATTCTGTTTCTAGATTTAGTTCCTCTGCATTTTCTGGTTCTTTGGGAACGGGATTGAAGAAATCTTCGATTTTATCCCAAAGGTGATCTAAATCACAAGTCTGTGTTGGTCCCTGTCCCATCAGGTAATATCTGGTTTCTTTATTCTGTACGGGGCAATGATCTTCTACAAATAGCTTGCCGCTTTCTTTATCGATTTCTACTGGATATACTCTTTTGTCCTCAAAATAGCCTACTTGATCCACTGGAACGACAATTGAGATCACTTGTCCAATGGAAATGCTCTGTCCTTGAGTATAATTTGTATCGGGTGACAATATAAAGATAGATGTAGTATCATTATGGTTATCAACGGGCTCTAAACTATTTTTCTGAATTAGATTTCCCTTAATTAATTTGTTCGTATACTCACCATAAATTTGTGCAGATCTACTGCTGCTTCCAGATAAGGATTTATTGTCTACATTGCCTATCCACACAGAGGTCGTTATATTTCCAGTAAATCCAACAAACCATAGGTCTTTATTCTCATTGCTCGTCCCTGTCTTTCCACCAGTTATATATGAAGTTCTTGCATTTGTGCCTGTTCCTCGCCCAACAACGTCAACGAGGATATCTTTCATCTCACGAGCCGTTTCTGGCTTCATCATCTGCCAATTATTTTCTTCACTAGCTTGCCTTTCATAGATTACCTTTTTATTGGTATCCGTTATAGACTTTATAAAATAAACTTCATTAATAACACCTTCATTAGAAAAGGCACTAAAAGCTTGAGTCATTTCTATTGGTGTAATTCCATTTGTCATTCCACCTGTTGCGATAGCTAAATTATTGTAATCTTTTTGAGCAATCGTTGTAATGCCAAACTTTTTAATGTATTCTAAGGCATTGTTGGCGCCAATGGCATTCATGGTTTTAATTGCTGGTATATTTCTTGAATCTACAATAGCCTCCCTGGCCGTAAGATAACCTACAAATTTATTATCTACATTTCGGGGAGTATAACCTGCAATAGTAATAGACTCGTCTTTTATAAGTGAATTTGGCGTTAGTAACCCCTCATCAAAGGCCTTGGCGTAGATAAAGGGTTTAATAACAGAAGCTGGCGATCTAGGCTTACTTGCCATATCAATTTCGGTGTTTCCTCCATAGTATGCTAGTACAGCACCTGTAGAATGATCCACCGTCACAAGTGCACCTGTTGCTAGTTTGTCCAAGCCACTGGATCGGAGACCGTCATTTATGGACTTTACTCCTAGTGCTTGCACCCTACTATCGAGAGTTGTTTGAATCGTTAGTCCATCATTTTGTATGCTTTCCTTTGCGTCTTCTCGCGTAATCTCTCTATCAGGATATCTTTCTTGTAAAATCCGAACATATTCTAGTACTACTTGATTGATAAAAGTTCTGTATTCACCGTCTACTTTATCCTCATCATTCACTTCTGCACTGACAATTGTAATTTCCGCTTCCTTAGCTTTATTTGCTTCTTCTTCCGTAATATATTCTCCTGAAACCATTCTTCTCAGGACGATTTCTTGTCTTTTCTTTGCCAGCTCAAAATGTTCATCAGGCGCATAAGCACTTGGCGCTTGGGGGAGCCCAGCTAGCATAGCACTTTCTGCCAAATCTAAATCTTTTACATCCTTGCCAAAATATTTTATACTAGCTTCTTGAACGCCATATGTCCCAGAACCTAAGTAGATTTCATTTAAATACATCTCTAAAATCTGATCTTTACTGTACTTTTTTTCTAACTGCCTTGCTACCAACACTTCATTTACTTTTCTCATGACGGTCTGTTCTGTAGTAATATCTTCAAATAGATTTCGAGCTAATTGCTGTGTAATGGTACTAGCTCCTTCAGTTATTTCTCCTTCTTTCACATTGGTAAAAAGAGCCCTAACTATTCCTATTAGATCATAGCCTTTGTGTGAATAAAAGCGAGAATCCTCTACCGCAATAATTCCATCTTTAAGGTCCTGTGGCATATCCTGCAATTTCACATAAGTTCTATTTTGATTATATGCCTCTTCAATAAGTTCCCCATCTGATGATATGTATTGAGTTTTCTGATTAGGTTTATACTCATAACCTTGCACATCTACAGGAGAATAACTACATCCGAAAGCGACAAAGATTGCTATTAAGATGATGGAAATCACTAAGATTAATTTTTTTATCATTACACGCACCTCCTTTTTATAAGATGGTAAGCAAAAGCCTTAACCACCTTATTTACAATTTTTCACTTGCAACTAAATCACTTATATCTTTAGGCAACTCCGCCTCAAACCTCATCATTTCCCTCGTCCTGGGATGTAGAAATTTTATACTCTTTGCATGAAGGGCTTGTCTTTGTATCCATTCCATAGAATGGGGATTATACAGATTGTCACCAATTATTGGATGACCTATACCTTTTGCGTGGACTCGAATTTGATGGGTTCTTCCTGTTTCTAATTGCAACAGAATCAAAGTGTGATTCTTAAATCTCTTTATAACCTGGTAATGGGTAATAGCCCTCTGCCCTTCTTGCATGATTACTCTCTCAATAGAATCTTCATATGACCTTCCGATTGCTGCATCAATTGTATCCTTTTCAGCTTGAACAACACCTTCTACAATAGCCCAATATATTTTTTCTACTTTATTTTTTTTCATTTCATCTTGAATAAATTGGTGAGCAAATTTATTTTTTGCAATGACAATAATACCTGAAGTATCTCGATCTAGTCGGTTGACAAATCTAATTTTAGCTTGTACACCTATATTTTGCCAATGATAAGCAATGGCATTTGCTAAATTGCCCCTAGGATGACCTAATGTAGCGTGAGTTACAAAACCTGGTTCTTTGTTTAAAATCAGTATGTCCTCATCCTCATGAACAATAGTTATAGGAATATTTTCTGGCTCTGCATCAATATTCTCTTCGCCTAAGTAAACGATGACCTTATCACCTTTTGTTATAAAATAAGACAAGGTAACCTCTTGGTCATTAACTAAGATTTCTCCTTCTCTCTTAATCTTGCGAACTAATCTAGAAGAGTAGTTACAGTATTCTACAAGATAATCTCTAGCTCTAATTTTTACGGGGAGTTTTACTGTATACACATAAGTACGATAATTTTCACTATATTTCGACATAATTCCTCCTTAGTTATAAGAATTATACACAAATAAAGGAAAAAAGAAAAGATTAGTCCCTATCTTATCTGAATTCCCTTTGGATTCATTAATGACTATCGTAGATGCCTAGAGCACTAGCGCCTAGCAATCATCCATGACGACTGTGCTTTTTTATTTTTGCCTTACACAAAAAATAAAAAAGCACCCTAAGGTGCTTAAATGCTGAGTCCCAAAATGCCGTCCTCTAAATTTTGACGCCTAGACTAGTCTAGGTGGGTGTCCCGCCTTATGCCTCTGTCTTCCCCTCAAGGGGGCTTGACATTATCATAAGAACAAGAACTCCCGGTAAAAAATTGTAGGTTCAAAATATTAGAGTATGCCGTACATCTCAGGAACTCATTGTTTCTACATTGTTATTATACAACAAAATATCTAAAATATGAATAGCAAATCTTAACATTTTCATAATAGATTAGATTTATTATGATTTTTATAAGGTAGTTAAGGTAGAATATCATAGGTTGCAGGCTTCTAAATCCTTAAAATCCCTACATACCTTGCCAAACTTGATAGGGACAAGAAAAACCGGACATTACTCGCATATGGTAAGCAAAATCAGTGCTGTCTATAGATAAGTATACCTATATATATGTATCTATACTTACTTCATTTCCCATTTTTTTATATTTTTTTTAAAAAAATTCAACTATTGAATAGAATAAACTTGTAATCAAGCTGCTTAGGGTATACACTATATAAGGTTAATTTAAAAAAAGGAGCACATTAATGAAGTCTAATAAAATAATAAATATTGCTGTAATTGCCCATGTTGATGCTGGAAAATCTACTTTAGTAGATGCTTTTTTATCCTCTAGCGGTGTTTTTAGAGATAATGAAGATACCGTAGATTGTGTTATGGATAGCAACGACTTAGAAAGAGAAAGAGGCATTACAATTTATTCAAAGAACTGTTCTGTTATGTACAATGACATCAAAATAAACATAGTAGATACTCCTGGTCATGCAGATTTTTCTTCTGAAGTTGAACGAATCATCAAAACAGTAGATACTGTTATTCTTCTTGTAGATTCAAGTGAGGGTCCCATGCCTCAAACGCGTTTTGTATTAAACAAATCTCTTGAAATGGGTCTAAAGCCAATACTCTTGATTAATAAAATAGATAAACAAGACCAACGTGCAGAAGAAGTTGTAGATATGGTCTTTGATTTGTTCGTTGATCTAAATGCTAATGATGAACAACTAAACTTCCCTATACTATATGGTATTGCCAAACAGGGAATTGTAAAAAGAGAAATGGATGATGAATCAAATGGACTTATACCTTTGTTCGAGACCATTTTAGAACACGTAGATGCCTACCCTGACTTGACAGAGGACAACCTCCAATTACAAATATCCTCTCTTGCCTATGACGATTACTTAGGAAGATTAGGAATTGGTCGAGTTTATAAAGGTGTTATTAAGGAAGGACAAACTGTAGATATCGCAAAAATTGACGGTACTATTGGTAAAGGTAAAGTAAATCAAGTATTTGTATACAGAGGACTGAGCCGAACTTCCGTAAAAGAGGCAGAATGTGGCGATATCGTAGTAATATCTGGTATACCGGATATTACTATTGGTGAAACCATTGGCCAAATTGACAAGATCGAACCCATGGAAATGATTCATATTGATGAGCCTACTTTATCTATGAACTTCCTAGTTAACTCCTCTCCATTTGCAGGGAAAAGCGGGAAATATGTCACTACAAGGCATTTGAAAGCCAGATTAGAAAAAGAATTAGAGGTCAATGTAGGGTTAAAGGTAGAGTCCATTGAGGGAACAGATGGGTACAAGGTTTCTGGTCGTGGCGAATTACATTTATCCATTTTAATGGAAAACATGAGAAGAGAAAGCTATGAATTAAGTGCCTCTAAGCCTGAAGTTATCATGCGAAGAGAAAATGGCAAATTATTAGAGCCTATTGAAAAGGTAATAATCTCTGTTCCTCAACAATATTCCGGCACCGTTATTTCAAAGTTGAATGTACGAAAAGGTGTAATGGAATCTATGTCTGGTGAAGGAGAATACACAGACATCGAATATCTCGTGCCTACAAGAGGCTTACTTGGCTATGCTAGTGAATTCATCAATGACACCAGAGGTGAAGGAACATTAGTAAGAAGATTTGAGCGATTTGAAGAGTATAAAGGTGATATTCCACAAAGAACAAATGGAGTACTGATTTCTCAATTTGACGGAGAAGCTATGGGGTATGCCTTAAACAATCTTGCCGAAAGAGCAGAGCTCTTCATTGAACCAGGTACTAAAGTATACGAAGGCATGGTTATCGGCTTAAACTCTAGAAACGATGATATGACTGTAAACCCAACAAAAGCAAAAAAACAAACAAATGTCCGTGCCTCTGGCTCAGATGATGCTATAAAATTAGCACCAGCGAAAATCATGAGTTTAGAAGAAGCACTCGTATTCATCAACGACGACGAACTAGTAGAAATCACTCCAGATGCCATTCGTATTCGAAAGAAATTATTGACGGAACTGGAACGAAAGAGATATAGAAATCATTCACAAAGAGCATAGCTCAGTTCTAAGTTGTATGTTTTAAGTTCTAAGTAAAAGATATGTCCACCGATGGTGACCACAATGATAAAGAAGGTGAGCCACATTTAAATGTAGCCCACCTTCTACTTATTATTTGAGCCCCTTATGGGGCTGTTTTGTTTTTCCCCAAAAGAATACCTAAGGGCTTTTACATAGAACGTAGATCTTACAACTTACAACTTAGAGGTATTCCCCTATAGTATCGTAAGTAATATCCTTATTTTCCATTAATGCCTTTAATGCTATAATATACGCATTTACGGTGTCAAAGCTCGTAAAACACGGTACATTTAACATTTGGCAGTAAGAACGAATTTGGAATCCTATTCTATCTGGGTCTTTTCCTATTGTTGGCGTATTGACAACTGCGCAGATTTCCCCACTCTTGATTTGCCCCTTAATTTCTTCTATCTGAGATTTATTTATAATCTCTGATTCTAAACCATTGTCTTTAAAATACTTATAAGTATGGTCTGTAGCGAGAATATCATAACCTAAAGTTTTAAATTCTTTTCCATATTCTATGCTTTCTGCTAGATCTCTTTCATTAATTGTAAAGAGAACCTTACCTTTTAAATCAAACTTATATCCAGCACCTAAAAATGCTTTTAACAATGCCAGCTCATATTTTTGGTCTACCCCTAATACTTCACCTGTAGATTTCATCTCAGGAGTTAAAGCAGGGTCTACATCTAGTAGCTTCTGAAAAGAGAATACCGGGGCTTTTACAGCAATTAATTTGCCACCTTCCCTAAGTCCAATTCCATAAGATAAATCTTCTAATTTATCTCCTAAAATAACATTCATGGCTAAATCAATCATTGGCACACCTGTTACCTTGCTCATAATTGGCACTGTTCGAGATGCTCTAGGATTGACTTCTATAATATAAACTTCCTCATTTTGAATAGCAAACTGAATATTAACTAAGCCCTTTACATTTAAGGCTCGTGATATTTGCTTTGTATAATCTACAATTTTTTCTACTACACCTGGACTCATATTTTGTGGAGGATATACGCTAAAACTATCTCCTGAATGGACACCTGTTCTTTCGATATGCTCCATAATACCAGGTATTAAAATATCCGTTCCATCGCTAATAGCATCAATTTCCACTTCTTTACCTAAAATATATTTATCAATAAGTATAGGATGTTCTGTAGAAATTCGAGCTGCTTCTTTCAGGTACTTAACGAGTTCTGATTCATCATAAACCACTTGCATAGCCCTTCCCCCTATGACGTAAGATGGGCGGACGAGTACAGGATAACCTATTTCTTTTGCAGCTGCTATCCCTGCCTCTTTACTTGTAACGGCTGTTCCTCTTGGACGTAAAATATTCAACTCTTGGAGCAATCGGTCAAAGCGTTCTCTGTCTTCAGCTACGTCAATGGCATTAACTGATGTCCCCAGAATCTGAACTCCCCGATTCATGAGCTTTTCAGCTAAGTTTAATGATGTTTGCCCACCAAATTGAACAATGACACCTTTGGGCATTTCCCTTCGAATGACATTGTACACATCCTCAATAAATAATGGTTCAAAATATAATTTATCTGCTGTATCAAAGTCTGTACTGACTGTTTCAGGATTATTGTTGATAATAATAGACTCATAGCCACATTTTTGTATAGCCCAAGCTGCATGAACAGAACAGTAATCAAACTCGATTCCTTGACCAATTCGAATTGGACCTGATCCTATGACGATGATTTTTTCTTTTTTGCTGATGACATTTTCATCTTCTGTTTCATAAGTAGAATAATAGTAAGGGGTTGAAGATTCAAACTCTCCAGCACAAGTATCAACCATTTTATATACCGGATATAAATGATGAGCTCTTCGAATGGCATCGATGACCTTGCTGCTTTCACCAGATAAAATTTCAATTTCCTTATCTGTAAATCCTAATTTCTCAGCCTTATAAAGTAACTCGTAATTTAATGGCTGGTTCATCATTTCCTTTTCTACATTGATGATGTTATTAAACTTGTTTAAAAACCACTCATCTATTGCAGTAATTTCGTGAATTCTATCAATCGAGATACCTCTTCGAAGACCTTCAAAGATTGTAAAGATTCGACTGTCATCTGCAACATAAAATAAATCTTCTACTTCTTTATTGCTTAATTTTTCTAAATCTTGTTTTCTCATAGAAATAATATTGCCTTCTAATGAGATAACTGCTTTTAGAAAAGAACTTTCAAAGTTACGGTCAATAGCCATCACCTCTCCAGTAGCCTTCATTTGGGTACCTAATTTCCGATTAGCATACTCAAACTTATCAAATGGCCATTTTGGTATCTTAATAACCACATAATCTAAAGTAGGTTCAAAGGCAGCCTTTGTCTTTTTTGTTACAGCGTTGTCAATTTCGTGAAGTTGTAGTCCAACTGCTATCTTAGCGGCAATTTTTGCAATAGGATAGCCTGCCGCTTTTGACGCTAGGGCTGAAGATCGACTTACTCTTGGGTTAACCTCAATGACAATATACTCTTTACTCTTAGGGTTTAGGGCAAATTGAATATTGCACCCACCTTCAATCTTTAAAGCTCGAATGATTTTAAGAGCAGATTCTCTAAGCATATGATACTCATTATCTGTTAGGGTTTGAGAAGGAGCTACAACGATGCTATCTCCAGTATGTATTCCTACAGGATCTATATTTTCCATATTGCAGATGATTATGCAAGTGTCGTTGCTGTCTCGCATGACTTCGTACTCTAACTCTTTCCATCCAGCCACACTTTGTTCAATTAAGACTTGATTAATAGGGCTAAACATAATTCCCGTATGAACAATCTCACGAAGTTCTTCTTCGCTCTCGGCAATGCCTCCCCCTGTACCCCCTAAAGTATAGGCAGGTCGAATAATCAATGGAAATCCAATCTTTTTTGAAAAAGCCACACCGTCTTCTACAGTAGAGATAATTTCACTGCTAGGAATAGGCTCTCCTATTTCTTCCATTAAAGCTTTAAAGCTTTCACGATCTTCTGCTTTTTCAATAGCTTCTAAAGATGTTCCAAGCAATCGAACCTTATACTTGTCTAGCACACCTGCTTTTTCTAGTTCTACTGCCATATTTAGCCCTGTCTGCCCTCCAATAGTAGCAAGTAAGCCATCTGGTCTTTCTTTATCAATAATATAAGTAATCGCTTCTAAATTAATCGGTTCTATATATACCCGATCTGCAATATTTTCATCTGTCATAATCGTAGCAGGATTGCTATTGACTAATACTACTTCCATTCCCTCTTCTCGTAAAGCCTTACAAGCTTGAGTTCCTGCGTAATCAAATTCAGCCGCTTGACCAATAATAATAGGGCCAGAACCGATTACTAAAACCTTTTTAATGTCAGTTCTCTTAGGCATAGTCTTCACCTGCTTTCAAATTATGTAGCCATTCGTCAAATATACTATGTCCGTCAATAGAGCCAGGTCCTTCTTCTGGATGAAATTGAACAGCCTTTATAGAAAATTTAGGATATGCAAACCCCTCTAATGTATTATCATTAATGTTCATGTAGGTTTTTTCTACGTAGGAAGGAAGCGAATTTTCCTCTACTGCATAGCCATGATTTTGAGAAGAGATTAGTATTTTTCCAGTTGTAATGTCCTGCACTGGGTGATTTGTTCCTCTATGACCAAATTTCATTTTATAGGTATCTCCACCTAATGCTAATGCCAGTATTTGATGTCCTAAGCAAATCCCCCATATGGGTATAACACCTGTTAACTGCTTTACTAATTCAATGACTTCAGTGCAATTCTTGGGATCTCCTGGACCATTAGAGATTAATAATACCTCGATGCCATCCTCTACAATCTCTTCTTTTTTTGTGTCATAAGGATAAATGTTTATACTGCAATTTCTTTTTTGTAAATGATTTATAATTCCATCCTTTAGTCCTAAATCTAAAATACCTACCTTTATTCCTCTTCCCGGAAAACACTCTTTCTTTTTTCGAGATACTATTTTAACTACATCTTTAGGAAATTCATAATCTTGTAATAACGCCTCTGGATTCTTTAGCTCTTCTGAGGTAATTAAGCATTTCATACTGCCCTTTTCGCGAACCTTTTTTGTGAGCATTCGGGTATCCACATCATATACTCCAGGAATATCATGCTCTTTTAAGAATTGATCAAGGGTTTCATAGCTCTCGTAGTGGTTTGGTATTTTTGCATACTCTCTTACAATAAATGCTTTTAAATGAATTGTTGATGATTCTTTGTCTTTTTTATTAATGCCATAATTTCCTATTAATGGGTAAGTCATAATAACTACTTGTTCCTTATAAGAAGGATCCGTCAAGACTTCCTCATACCCTGTCATTCCCGTATTAAATACCAATTCTCCCACTACCGTTTTATTAACGCCAAAAGTTTTGCCTTCTAATTTTGTTCCATCTTCTAAATAGATGAATGATTTCATTCTATTTCCCCCAGCACGCTTTTTAGGATTGCTATACCTTCGTCAATTTGTTCTATTGTAATAATAAGTGGTGGTACAAAACGAATTACATTGGCTCCTGAAGATACTAGGAGCAGTCCCTTTTCCATGGCTTTATTAACAATAACTCCAACAGGTGCTGTCACTTCAATTCCTTGAATTAGACCCATTCCCCTTATATCTACTATAGTGTCAAAGGAATTTTTTAATTCTTCTAAGGATTTCTTCAAATGATTTCCTTTTTCTTTAACACTTTCTAATACTCCATTTTCCATAATCTCTGTCAAGACTACTTTTGCAGCAGTAGTAGAGATAGAGTTTCCACCAAAAGTAGATGCATGAGTACCTGGTGTAAATTCTTTAGAGAATTTCTTTTTAGCAATAATACCACCTATAGGAATTCCGTTTCCTAAACCTTTTGCAAAAGTGACAATATCTGGCACCACACCTAATTCTTGATAAGCAAATAAGCTACCTGTACGTCCAATTCCTGTCTGTACTTCATCAAAGATTAAGACAATATCTTGCTCATCACAGATTTTTCTTACTTGTTTTAAGTAATCAATATCTACAGGATATATGCCACCCTCTCCTTGAATAGGCTCTAAGATGATAGCAGAAGTCCTCTCTGAAATTTGAGATTTTAAGTCTTGAAGATTATTAAACTCTACTCTCTTTACCGTTGGGAGCAAAGGAGCTAAGTTTGCATGATATTTCTCTTGACCAGTCAATGAAAGAGCCCCCATAGTTCTGCCGTGAAAAGATTTATTCATGCCGATGATCTCGTAACAATCCTGTCCTTTGTTTTTTTCGCTGTAAATTCGACTTAATTTTAATGCCGATTCTACCGCTTCTGCTCCACTATTGCAGAAAAACACTTGATCTAGCCCAGAGTATTTTACCAACAATTCAGCTGTTTCGACCTGTGGCTTCGTCCAATAAAGATTGGAAACATGGTTCATCTTTTGAAGTTGTTCTGTTATAGCCTTTACAAAAGCGGGGTGAGCATACCCCAAGCAATTCACAGCAATACCAGCTACAAAATCTAAGTACTTCTTTCCTTTATCATCATACAAATAAACTCCCTCGCCCTTTTCCAATACTAGTGGAAAACGAGAATAAGAGCTCATAATATATTCGTTACCTTTTGTAATGGTTTTATTTTCCATAATAATCGTCCTTTCGTTTACATATATATACTTTATATTTTTTTGGTGAAAGCTGAACTATTTATAGTTGGACGGGAAAAGCAAAACTCGCCTATAGCCGAGAAAAGTTTTAGACTCCGTTAGGAGCCATCCAGTACGCTAGCGAAGGATCTCGCCAATCTAGCTATTTAAGTACACACCACATACTATAAGAATTTATATTAATTGAACAATGAAAAATGAATATTGAACATTACAAATATGCGATTACTTGTTTGATTTTATACTGTTAATTGTTCTTCGTTCATTGTTCACTATTCATTGCGACGTAAGTCGCATATTTGACCACCTTACCGCCTAAAAAGTGCCTTCGGCACTTTTTACGGCATTAACATTGTTCCTATACCGGAATTTGTAAAAAGTTCTAATAGAATACTGTGTTCGACCCGCCCATCTAGTATATGTACTCCAGCTACTCCATTTTTGATGCTTTCTGCGCAGCAATCTACTTTAGGAATCATCCCACCTTGTATAATTTTGTCGTCTTTGTATTTCTGTATTTCATCTACTTTAATCTTTGATATGAGGCTGGTCTTGTCTTTTACATCTCTTAAGACCCCTTCTACGTCTGTTAAATAAATCAATTTTTCTGCACCTAATTCAGCAGCTATGGCTCCAGCTACGTAGTCTGCGTTGATATTATAGGTGTTATTGTCTTCGTCGCAAGCAATAGGCGCTATGACAGGAATAAAGTTCTTTTCAATTATTGCTGTAATCAACTCTGTCTGAATGGTGTCAATTTCTCCTACCCAACCGATATCTACGCCATCTAGAAGTTTTTTCTTAGCAATAATACTTCTTCCGTCCTTTCCACTAATACCTACTGATTTTATGCCTTGCTTTTCAAACAACTGGACGATCTCTTTATTCACATTGCCAGAGAGTACCATTTCAACGATTTCCATAGTTTCATCATCTGTAACTCGGAGACCTTGAATAAATTTGGGTTCTTTGCCAATTTTCACTAACATTTCACTGATTTTTTTACCTCCGCCATGGACGACCACAGGTTTGATTCCTACTAATTTCATCAAACTAATGTCCTTAATAACAGACATCTTTAGCTCCTCATCAATCATGGCGCTTCCGCCATATTTTATGACAATGATTTTATTATTAAATTTTTGAATATATGGGAGAGCTTCCACCAAGGTTTTAGCTCTTATAATCGACTTATCCATTTTAAACTCCTAATCTATTGTGTTTATACTGTATTATTTTTATTTCTAAAAACCATTCTCTACTACCAGCGTTATGATCTATATTCACCATTTATCTTTACATATTCATAGCTTAAATCACAGCCCCAACCTGTAGCAGCGTATTGCCCTTCATTTAGCTCTAGAAGAATTTGTATTTCATTGTTTTTTAGAATATGAAAAGCTTTATTTTCATCAAAACTTACAGGTAATCCCTTTTCTGTAAGCAATATTTTTTCTCCACCGCTCATAAAGTATAAGGTAGATTTATCGGGATCAAAATCTGCTCCCGAATAGCCTGCTGCGCAAATAACACGACCCCAGTTTGCATCTTCTCCAAACATAGCTGTTTTTACTAAATTAGAAGTTAGAATGGATTTGACTACTGCCTTCGCATCTTCTTTACTCTTTGCTCCAGTTACTGTTACTTCAATAAATTTACTTGCCCCTTCTCCATCTTTTACAATAGATTGAGCTAAGTGCTTATTCACATATAAGAAGGCTTCGTAAAAAACTTCATAATCTTGATTTTTTTCATTTATTTTCGGATTATCTGCCATGCCATTGGACATTGCCATAACCATATCATTGGTACTTGTATCCCCATCAACAGAGATCATATTGTAGGTGTCTTGAGTAATTTCTTTTAAGGCATCTCTAAACAACCCTTGGTCAATGTTTACATCTGTAGTTATAAAAGAGAGCATCGTCGCCATATTAGGATGAATCATCCCAGACCCTTTAGCCATACCACCAATGTGTACTTCTTTTCCTCCGATTTCAACTTTAACGGAGATTGTTTTGATAACTGTATCGGTGGTCATAATAGCCTCTGCAGCATGGACTCCAGATAAGACGTCATTATCTACTTCAGGGTATAGCTCTCTAATTCCTTTGACGATTTTTTCAATAGGCATAGAGACGCCAATGACCCCTGTAGACGCTACTAAAATTTCTTTTTCATTAACCCCTATTAAATTAGCCATAGTTTGAGCCATGGTTTGGGCATCTTCTACACCCTTTTTACCTGTACAAGAGTTGGCATTTCCACTATTTACCACCAATGCCTTTATAGTAGAATGATTTTTGTAAATATCATGATTCCATAAAACAGGAGCTGCTTTTACTTTGTTGGTAGTAAACGCTGCTGCTAGACTACAGGGAGCGTCGCTGACCAAAATAGCTAAATCCTTTCTCGCCTTTTTAAGACCTATAAACTTACCTCCCGCTTTAAATCCTTTAGGTGCAATAATACCACCTTCAACTATTTTCATATTTTCACACTTCTTTCATTTTAATTGTAGATTTCATCTTGTAGCAATACATTCCCTGAATGTAGAATTGTAATTTTCGAATAAGGCTACAAGATGGTAAGGGGTAAGCCAAAACAACGCTCGCCTTCAGGCGAGGTAGTGGTCCAACCTTTCAACATCCTTACTTTACAAGTTCCGCTTTCCGTATTCTGCTTTCCTATTTTAAATCGGAAACATTGGCACATAATCCAATCCCGTCTTTTCCTCCCAGCCAAATAAAAGATTCATATTCTGTACGGCTTGGCCGGCAGCACCTTTTACTAGATTGTCTATCGCTCCGATAATAATTATAGTATTTGTCCTATTATCTATATTTAAACCAATATCGCAATAGTTTGATCCCTTAACCCATCTCGTCTCTGGGTTTTTGCCCTTGGGCAATAATCTTACAAAATATTTGTCTTTATAGAATTCCTCGTATACTGAGTAGATTTCATCAATGCTCTTTTCTTCCTTTAATCTCACATAGGAAGTGGCTAAAATCCCTCTATTCATAGGGACGAGATGTGGAGTGAAGAGGAGCTTAATATCTTCTCTTGCAATGTTAGATAATTGTTCTTCAATTTCTGGCGTATGTCTATGTGAAGCTACTTTATACGCTTTTATGGACTCATTTGCTTCCGTATAGTGAGTAGAAAGATCTAAACCTCTACCTGCACCAGTTACACCAGATTTTGCATCGATGACGATAGACTTCTTATCTATATAACTTTTATCCATTAAAGGTGCTAGGGACAATATGCTGCAAGTAGTATAACAACCTGGATTGGCTATTATATTTGTATTTACAATTTCCTCTCTGTTTAATTCGCATAACCCGTATACTGCTTTTTCTAACAATGGTACACTTCCGTGTTTCGTATACCAACTTTCGTATACCTCCACATCTCTAATCCTAAAGTCCGCACCTAAATCGATGACTTTTACTTTATTTAAGAGTTCTTCCGTCACTACATTAGATGCTACACCATGAGGTAAAGCTAAAAAAATCACATCTACTTCTTCGCTGAGTTTCTCCATATCATTTTCAGAAAAAATCAAATCGCTTATTTTTATGTAATTCCCATAGGAATTATCGTATCTTTCATTAATATTGCTTCTAGAAGTAATTGTACTTACATCTACATTGGGATGCTGATATAATAGCCTTATTAACTCTTGACCTGCATAACCTGAAGCACCAACAACTGCCACTTTAATCATTAGGAACACCTTCTTTTATTTTTAATGAATCTATTTTAACATGATTTGCATAAATTTGCATTATTGTTATTGCATATTATACATCATTGATGTATAATTATTCAATACTTATTTGAATTTATTTTTGGAGGGAAAAACAATGAAAGAAAAAGTAATCCTAGCTTATTCCGGAGGATTAGATACAACAACTATTATACCTTGGTTAAAAGAAAACTATGATTATGATGTAATCTGTGTTTGTATAGACGTAGGACAAGGGCAAGAAATTGACGGTCTCGAAGAAAGAGCTCTTTCTTCTGGAGCAAGCAAATTGTACATTGACGATGTGACAG
>ENA-UOOM01000317-UOOM01000317.1-fermentation-metagenome-genome-assembly--contig:-NODE-317-length-58039-cov-187.091336_pt1 | contig 58039 bp, 65 predicted proteins | sample MGYA00245781_ERZ724031 | MGnify/ENA primary metagenome ERZ724031 (study PRJEB28704, sample SAMN03018317) | fermentation metagenome | biome: anthropogenic terrestrial biome; feature: soil...
TTCAACTTCTGTACCTGGGTCAAGCTGATTATTTATATTTTCATAACTTTCTGTGCTGTTACTTTCTTCGGTTTTCTGATCTAGTTTTTCTTCTGCGCTTTCTTTGACTTCTGTTTCATTTCCTGCTTTTATACTTTCTTGGCTGCCTGTGTCGTTGCCTGCATATGTATTTCGTTCCGGACTTGCTTTGTCACTTACCTCACTTTCTGTGTTGTTCTCTGCTCCCGTAGCTGATATTGAAATTATTGAAAAAATAAGAATCAAAACGATCCAGGTGATCCAGGTTAATCTCCTTTTTCTACCACATACTCCGTCATACAACCCTGTTTTTTTCTTCAATTACTACACTCCTTAATAGTCTTCTTTTCTGCTCAAACTCGAGCTATATATTTCCTTTTATAAACTTATTTTGATTAAAATCTAGTCTGTTTATAATTTAACTCCTTAGAACTTTTATACATCATTTTCGATTTAATTCATCGTAATTATTTTTTAAGGAAGTTCTTCTGTTTATTCTAACCAGCCTTATTCTCCCATTTTTTATCTTAATTTGAAATGATTTGGTTCTTATCCAGCTGCCTCTTCTTTCAGTATTATTTATTAGAAATGACGGTTCTTCTACCTATTTACCTCATCAAGCTCATTATATAAAAACGGGCTTTAAGTTAAATGGCCATATTAATGTAAATATATTGATTGTCATTGACAGGAAAGGAATCACTCTCTTATTCAATGTATCAGTTTAATAAAAATATACATTCAGGTACTTTCATATTTTTGTGCCTGTGATTAGGAAAATTTCATGTTCGTTTAGCTGAGATTGAGAGGCTCTTAGTGTTTACCTCTAATAAAAGAACGGTTTAAGCTTGTCAAAATGAATGCCAGAACTTAAAGTAAAAAGCGGTGATATTTAATGAGTTATATAAGAAAGATTTGTCCGACTTGTGGGAGTGAATTTATCGTATTGGAAAATATAGAAAAAAAAGCTAATTATTGCACCCTTGAATGTCTGCTAAAGTCTCAGGAGGAATTAAATAGAAGTGTAATTCCTCATTTTGGATAATCTGGGCAAATTATAACAGGGTTGGGATTAGGTTGTCATTAGGTTGGGATTAGGTTGTCATTAGGTTGGGATTACAAACTCATGTGCAGGTCTTTCAAATTTAAGTTATAAAAGGAAGCCAGCATATGTCTGAAAAAATAAGCAGAAATCCTTAAGCAACCAAAATTAACAGAAATTGCCTGGTTAAATATATTTTGTAAATTACTATTTGTAAATGGGTATATAATATACGCGTTGCTTGTAAGTGCATGTAAGTGTATATTATACTTACAAGCCTACACGCAGTATCATTATATGTAGTATCTTATATGTATAATGTATAAGTGTATTTGCTGGTCAATAAGTAGAGCTGTTTTCTTTCTACTATTCTACTATGTTTCTCTGAACTATACTCTCTGAACTATTACTCTCTGAACTGTGATTCTATATTTCAATTTTCCAACAAGAAAACTAGGAGCTCGAACTTTCTGATTTATTTGGATTCTTCTCTCCTGAAGTTGATTCTTCTTTTATAATTATCTTCTTGCCTACAAAGAATTTATATATTAGATGTGCCTTCTAAAGGCAAAGTACATCCGAGATGGAGATTTCAGGCATTTTAGTGTTTGAAATTATCTAATCAGATCAATGTGATGCTTAATGCTAACTTCCTGGATGTCCCAGGAAATAGGGTTTTCTATCATTCTTTAAGGTAGATATCCTGCATTGAAGATAAATCCAGTGAGAAAAGTCGGATCAACATGAGTGTCAAAGGGCCAATGCTTTGAAACGCCCGCTTTTGGCATCTTAATGATGCCTAAAATCGCACGAAACTGTTCAGGTTTTCGATGAGTCGCGGTTGAAGTCACTGAATACTGAAGTTTCATATAAGGAACTGAATTCAAAATCAGGTTACCGAATACTGAAGTTTCAAATCAGCTACGAATGTTTCAAATCAAGGCCAGATGCCTAGATTTGGGTCTGCCAGGATCGTAAAAATCGATCCTTTAAGAGTATGCTCCTGCTAGACAAGCTGGGAAGAGGATCAGATATTTGCAGATGCCTGAAGGAATTAGGGTACCAGAAGCGGTAAAGCTCTGGTCTGCTCGAGGCGTAACTGCCAGGCAGGTCTGAAAGACGTCCCTCCCCCACCTGGTAGCGTTCGGGGAATCCAGTGCATTTTTCTTTTGCCACTCAGGTTGAGCTGACCGGAGGGGCTGGTATTTCAATTGAAATTTACGGAGTAGAAATATGGCAAGCATACACCGACCAAAACGAGGTTCCCTCGCATTCAGTCCGCGCAAAAGGGCAAAGAGCCACATTCCACGGTTCAGAGCCTGGCCGGAGGCTACAGGTGAACCAAAGCTACAGAGTTTTGCAGGGTACAAGGTGGGCATGACCCACGTGATTATGGTTGATGACGTAAAGAACAGCCTTACCCAGGGTATGGAAATCTCCGTGCCTGTAACTGTAATCGAAACTCCTGCAATAAGGGTCGCAGCCATCCGGGCTTATGCAGAAGACAGCGCCGGAGAAAAGGCAGTCGCTGAGGTATGGGCAGCAGATCTCGATCCAGAGCTTAAGCGCAGAATCCCTGTACCTGCAGCCGACAACATGGCTGAAAACCTTGAGAATATTGGGAAAATGATTGAAGAAGGTAAGGTAAGCGATATCAAGGCAGTTACTTACACTCTGCCAAAGAGTCTTACCGGGGTTCCCAAAAAGATACCTGATATCATGGAATCTGGGATTAGCGCCAGGGATCTTAGCACCAAATTCGAATACGCAAAGTCAATCCTTGGCACCCTTCTAAGTGTTACCGACGTATTCAAGACCGGAACACTTGTTGATACAGCCGCGATTACCACAGGGAAAGGTACTCAGGGTCCTGTCAAACGCTGGGGTATCCAGCTTATGAAAAACAAACACTCCAGACAGGGCAGTCTTAGGCAGATCGGTACTCTTGGCCCCTGGCATCCAGATCATGTTTCCTGGAGAGTTCCTCAGATGGGTCAGATGGGTTACCACCAGAGAACTGAGTTCAACAAGCGTATCCTTAAGATAGGATCTGATGGGGAAGAAGTTACACCAGAGGGCGGTTTCCTGAATTATGGCCTTGTCCGTGGAGACTACGTGCTTATTAAAGGCAGTGTGCCCGGACCCTCAAAGAGGCTTATCAGACTCAGAGACCCGATCAGGGCAAAGAAAGCTGATCTTGGCGAACCGAATATCCTTCACATAAGCAGGGAATCCAAGCAGGGGTGATCAAAAATGGCTACAGCAAAAACAATAGACCTTACAGGAAAGGTTATCAGGGAAATTGAGCTTCCTGATGTGTTTGATGTGGACTTCCGCCCTGACCTTATCAAAAAGGCAGTGCTTGCGGCCCAGGCAAACAGGCTTCAGCCCTATGGTCCTCGTCTCTATTCAGGAATGGACACCTCTGCAAGATCCTGGGGTTCTGGACGAGGTGTTGCTCAGATTCCAAGGCTTGCAAACAGCAGCAGAGCTGCAAGAGTTCCGCAAGCAAGAGGCGGTAGAAGAGCCCATCCACCAAAACCGGAAACTGACAGGAGCGAGAAAGTCAACACTAAGGAACGCCGCTATGCAATCCGTTCTGCGATCGCAGCAACCAGAGATCCGACTTTAGTAAGCCTGAGAGGTCATATCTTTGAAATCGAGCTTCCAATTGTCGCGGAAAATGCTCTTGAAGATCTGGATAAGACAAAGCAGGTAATCGAATTCCTGCAGGCAATCGGAGTCTACGAAGACGTGCTGAGGGCAAAATCTGGAAGAAATATTAGGGCTGGTCGCGGAAAGCTCAGAGGCAGGAAATACAAGCACAAAAAGAGTATTCTTATTGTTGCTGGAGAAAATGCTCCTATCCAGAAAGCTGCAAGAAATCTCTCTGGGGTAGACGTTGCAACAGTGGATTCACTGAATGCCGAAATTCTTGCACCTGGCACTCACGCAGGGCGCCTTACTATCTGGACAGAATCTGCAATTGAGAAACTGGAAGGTGCATTCCAATGAGTTCCATTAACTATCCTTTTATTACTGAAAAAGCGATGATACTGCTTGACGAAAACAAGCTCCAGTTTATCGTGGATACCAGGTCAAACAAAAAGCAGATCGTAGAAGATGTTGAAAAATTGTACGGGTTCAAAGTAAAGTCCGTGCGGACCATGACCACCATGAAGGGCACGAAAAAAGCAATCCTTACTTTCGAAGATCCTGAATCCGCACATGAGATTGCAACCCGGATAGGACTAATGTGAGGTGTGATGTATGGGTAAAAGAATCATATCACAAAACAGGGGTAGAGGTACTCCGACCTACAGAGCTCCTTCTCACAAGTACAAGGCAGAACTGAAGCATCCCCATGTTGATGAAAATACGTCAATTCAGGGAAAGGTTATTGATATCGAGCACGACCCTGCTCGTTCAGCTCCCATCGCAAAAGTTGCCTTTGAGAATGGGGAAGAATTGCTCCTGCTGGCTTCAGAGGGAGTTGCAGTAGGGGACACAATCGAGTGCGGAGACGATGCCGATGTCAAGCCAGGAAACATAGTTCCTATAGGAAATGTACCTGAAGGTTTCTTTGTCTGCAATATAGAGTCAAAGCCAAATGACGGCGGCAAATTCGTGCGCTCTTCTGGGGTATATGCAACTGTCGTGACCCATGAGCCTAACAGAACTGCAGTGGCAATGCCCTCTGGTAACGTTAAATGGCTTAATCCAAAATGCAGGGCAGTTATTGGTATTGTTGCGGGTGGAGGCAGAGTAGACAGGCCATGGCTCAAAGCCGGTAAAAAGTACCATAAATTAAAAACAAGAGCTGCAAAGTATCCAAGGGTTTCAGGGGTTGCCATGAATCCACGTGACCACCCGTTCGGTGGAGGTGCCTGGAAACACCCGGGTAGGCCCACAACAGTTAGTAGACACGCTCCGCCTGGAAGAAAGGTCGGGCTGATTGCAGCTAGAAGGACCGGAATGAAGCGCTGATGAGGGGTATTCATTATGGCTAAAAAATCATCATCAAGATTACCAAAGAGAAAGGGTGAGTATACCTACCGCGGGAAGACCATCTCAGAACTTCAGGGACTGAGTCTTGAAGAGTTTGCAGAACTCCTGCCTTCAAGAGAACGCAGGAGCATTAAACGCGGGTTCACGGACGGACAGAAGAAAGTCCTGCACGAATTCAAGGAAGGAAAAAAGATAAAGACTCATCACAGAGATATGATCATCCTTCCTGAAATGATTGGACAGACTATCGAGATTCACACTGGGAAAAGTTTTGTGAGTGTAGAGCTTCAGCCTGAAATGGTTGGGCATCGCTTTGGAGAATTTGCGCCCACAAGATCAAGAGTTTCACACGGCAGTGCTGGTGTGGGAGCAACCCGTTCAAGCAAGTTCGTGCCACTGAAATGAGGTGAGAGGGAATGGCAAAGATTGATTATTCAGTTAAGGGAGACCCTGAGACTACCTCTAAGGCTATTGGCTCTGAACTCCATATCTCTCCTAAAAAATCTCGCGAGGTCTGTTGCAAAATTAAGGGCATGAAGGTTGCTGAAGCAAGAAAGTTTTTAGAAGAAGTAATTGCTTTAAAGCAGGCAGTCCCCTTTAAAAGACACCACGACGGAGCAGGACACCGAAAAGGTCCAATGGCTGCAGGCAGATACCCTGTCAATGCTTCAAAAGAGATCCTTAAGGTCTTGAGGAACGCAGAAAGCAATGCTGAATACAAGGGACTTGAGCCTGCAAACATGTACATTGTCCACGCTGCAATTCAGCGCGGAAGGACAATTCATGGGTTCATGCCAAGGGCCAGAGGAAGGGCCACTCCCAAAGACACAGAAACTGTAAATATCGAGATGATTCTTTCCGAGGTGCGCTAAATGGCAGTAGAGAGAAAATTCGTCAGTGATGGATATGTCAAAGCTTCCATGGACGAATATTTCGCGGAGCAGCTGAGTAGAGCTGGATATGGCGGTATGGAGCTTAACAGGACCCCAATGGGCACTCAGATTATTATTTATTCCGAAAAACCTGGAATGGTAATCGGAAAAGCTGGGAAGGTCATTAGAAAGCTTACCCGAGATGTAGCAGCTAAGTACAATCTCGAAAATCCACAGATTGATGCTCAGGAAGTTAAGAAACCTGAACTTAATGCTCAAATGATGGCATCTAGGCTTGCAGCTTCAATTGAGAGAGGCTGGTATTTCAGGAAAGCCGGACACAACACCCTTCGGGCTATCATGAATGCAGGCGCACTTGGTTGTGAAATTGTTATTTCCGGGAAGCTTACAGGTGCCAGATCAAGAGTTGAAAAATTCGTTAGCGGGTACATAAAACACTCCGGAAATCCTGTAGAAGAAGTTGTTGACGAAGGGTTTGCAGTAGCAATCAAAAAGCTTGGAACCCTTGGCTGCAAAGTCAGGATCATTCATCCGGGTGTTATCCTGCCTGACTCATACAGGATTAAGGAACCAAGTGAGCTTCCAGTTGAGCCGGTTGAGAAGCCTGCCGAAAAAGTGGCTGAAAAACCCGCTCAAGTCCCTAAAAAAGAAAGTGCGGCAAAACCCCGGTCTGAAGTAGCACCTGCAAAACCAGTAGAAGTAGCCGAAGTTGCAGAGCCTGAAGAGGCTGAGGAAGAACCCCAGGCTGAAGCAACAGAGGACTTTGAAGAAGTTGAAGTCATTGAGGTCGAAGGCTCAGATGAACTTAGAAGACAGGTCAACGGAGTCTGGCAGCACAAGCATGAGGGTTACGATTACTGGCATCCCATGGCACGGGTTCACAAGGAGGCTAAGGAATAAATGGCAATTCTAAGAACCAGCGAAATCCGGACCATGACAGTAGAGGAACGGGCTGATGAACTCGAGACTCTGAGAAATGAACTGGTCAGGGAACGTGCCCTTACTTCCGCAGGCGGGGCTCCTGAAAATCCGGGACGAATCGGAGAAATCAGGAGAACAATTGCTCGGATAAAAACAATTCAGCATGAGCTAAATGAAATCTAAAGTGGAAATTTTACCTTCGACCCTTATCTACCATGAACTGATAGGGCTCGAAATCCAGGTGATTCATTCCACTAATCCAACATTAACAGGAATCCGCGGCCGGGTAGTCAACGAGACAAAAAATATGTTAATCGTGGAAAACTCAAAGTCGCGGGAACTGAAGATTCCAAAGGCGGATTCGGAATTTCTCTTTCGAATCCCTGCCGAGCTCTCAGAAAAAGGCCGCAGATCCGATAAATTCGTTAAAATTCAGGGAAACCTGCTGCTCTCACAACCCGAAAATCGGATCAAGAAAATTAGAAAATTACGCAAATGGGGCTAAACTCATGGCAAAAGATATTGGATTAAACATACCGGCGCCATCAGAAGAATGTGATGATTCATACTGTCCCTTCCACGGAACACTCTCAGTAAGAGGTCAAATCCTTGTGGGTACCGTGGTTAGCAGCAAGATGGATAATACGGTAGTTATTGAAAGGCAACACATGAAAATGGTGCCAAAGTACCAGAGATACGAGAAGAGACGCTCGAAGGTTCATGCACACAACCCACCTTGCATTTCAGCAAAAGTCGGAGATATCGTTACGATCGCGGAATGCAGGCCTATTAGCAAAACCAAGTCTTATGTGGTAGTTAAAGCGGAGGTGCCTAAATGAAAGGCATACGCTCCAGCATCCCAAGGGCTCTGAATGCAGGCGCCAATGTCCCCTGTGTGGACAACACCGGAGCTAAAGTTGTTGAGATTATCTCTGTCAAGAAGTACAGGGGAGTCAAAAACAGAATGCCTTGCGCAGGAATTGGGGACATGTGTGTTGTCTCAGTAAAGAAAGGCACACCCGAAATGAGGAAGCAGATTCTCCTCGCAGTAGTGGTTCGCCAGAAACAAGAGTTCCGCCGTCCGGATGGTCTGCGTGTGTCCTTTGAGGACAATGCAATGGTAATTACGGATGAAGAGGGAGTACCCAAAGGCACGGACATAAAAGGTCCCGTAGCAAGAGAAGTAGCTGAGAGGTATCCCAAGATCGGGACCACAGCATCTATTATTGTCTGAGGTGGCAAGCATGGTATCCAAACAGCCAAGAAAGCAGAGAAAAGCAAGATATAATGCGCCTCTGCATATCAGACAGAAATTTATGGGTGCAAGGCTCAGTGAAACCCTGTCCAAGGAGTACGGCACAAGAAGTGCTGCAGTTATCACAGGAGACACCATAAAGGTCATGCGTGGAGATTTCAAAGGTACTGAAGGAAAGGTTCAGGCCGTTTCTCTTCAGGATGGCACGATTACTGTGGACGGAGTTATTTCCACCAAGGTGGATGGCACCGAAGTCCCAAGACCTATATACCCCTCCAATGTTATGATCACAAAACTGGAACTGAAGGACGGGCGCAGAGCATCAAGCATTAAGAAGTGAGGCAGGTGATATTGTGACACACCAGAAAAGATTATCAATCCCAAAAAGCTGGAAGGCCGGGAAAAAAGGTTATAAGTGGGTCTCCACCACCCGCCCGGGGCCTCACAGTCAGGCACGCAGTCTTCCACTTGGAATCATAATTCGTGACATTCTCAAGCTTGTAGATAACAGCAGGGAAGGTAAGAGAGTCCTCTCAGAGGGCAAAGTCCTTGTTGATGGAATCCCTAGAAAAGACCTCAGGTTCCCTGTTGGGCTTTTTGATGTAATTTCACTCCCGCTCTCAAATGAATCCTACAGAATGCTTCAGGATGAAAAGGGGCGTCTGACTCTTTACAAGCTGAACGAGGCAAATGTTAACAAGTTGTGCAGGATCAACAACAAGACTACCCTGAAAGGAGGAAAGGTACAGCTTAACCTGAATGACGGGACCAACATTCTCGGTTCTAATGAATATGGCACAAAAGATTCTTTAATTCTCTCAGTGCCTGACAAGCAGGTAGTAAAGCACCTCGAGTTCAAGGTAGGCAACCTGGCAATGGTAGTAGGTGGCCTGCACTCAGGAGAAATCGGAAAGATCAAGGAAATCAGGGAAGTTAAAAGTTCCAGACATAACACTGTCACAATTTCCGGAGATATTGATTTCGAAACAATTGAAGATTATGTGTTTGTCATTGGCGAGGACAAGCCTGAGATTCGGCTCGGTGGTGAGATAATTGAGTAATATCATGCGCACTCCCGTTGTTGAGAAGGTAACTGTTCATATGGCCGTTGGAGAAAGTGGCCAGCAACTCGTAAATGCTGAAGAAATCCTCAAGACAATTACAGGGCAGGAAGTTGTCAGATGCTTTGCTAAGAGAACCCTTCCGGCTTTCTCAATCAAGAAAGGCGAACCTATAGGCTGCAAAGTGACTCTTAGAGGACAGAATGCTCAGAAGTTCCTTGAGACCGCTTTTAATATCCATGATAATACTCTTGCCAGATCCCAGTTTGACTCGCTTGGAAACGTCTCTTTCGGTATTGAAGAGCACACCGATTTCCCAGGCATGAGATATGATCCAAATATCGGGGTTTTCGGGATGGACGTCACAGTTGTGATCAAGCGCCCTGGAGAAAGAGTCTGCAAAAGAAGAATCGCAGCAAGGAAGGTCCCGACTAACCACAGGATCACAGTCGAAGATGCTGTTGCTTTCCTTAACGAAAGCTATGGTGTGGAGGTCATGTAAATGGCAGAGACTATAGATAAGTCCGGAAAAGGAGTAAACGTCTGCAAGCGGTGCGGGAGAAAGCAGGGCCTTGTCCGCAAATACGATATTTACCTCTGCAGGCACTGTTTCAGGGAGATTGCCCACGAGATGGGCTTTGAGAAGTATTCGTAAGGTGATTAAAATGGTATTACTTGATCCTCTTGCAAATGCCCTTTCCACAATTAAAAATGCCGAAGCTATTGGGAAAAGCAGCTGTATTCTCAGACCAGCTTCAAAAACCATTGGCAACGTGTTGAAGGTTATGCAAGATCTTGGCTACATTGGAGAATTCGAGTTTATTGAGGATGGAAAAGCTGGAATCTACAGTGTTGCTCTTGTAGGAAGAATTAACAAATGCGGTGCAATCAAGCCGCGGTATTCAGTAGGAACTGGCAGCTTTGAACGCTGGGAGAAGCAGTTCCTGCCGGCAAAGAACTTTGGCGCCCTTATAGTAACTACTTCAGACGGGGTTATGTCCCAGTACGAAGCCCGTGAGAAGAAGATTGGTGGGCAGCTTCTTGCTTATGTATACTGAGGAGGAAACAGGAAATGGTTAAGGACATTGCAAGAACAATAGAGATTCCTGAAGGAATTTCCGTCTCTTTCTCTCAGAACGTATTTACAGCCAAGGGTCCCATGGGTACCGTCGAAAGAAAGCTGTGGTATCCTGGAATCAAGATTAACGTCGGGGAAGGCGAAATAGTGGTGGATGCAGAATCCTCCAGGAAAGAACAGAGAGCCATGGTAGGCACTTTTACTTCCCACATCAAAAACCTGATAAAAGGCGTAAATGAAGGTTTTGAGTGCAAGATGTCTATTGTATACTCTCACTTCCCTATTCAGGCAAAAGTTGATGGCAAGACCTTCATAATCGGAAACTTCCTTGGAGAAAAGAAGCCAAGAGTTGCAAAAATTCTTGGTGATACAAAAGTTAAGATAACCGGAGGCGAGGTAACTGTTTCCGGTATTAACAAGGAAGATGTCGGGCAGACTGCTGCAAACATTGAACAGAAGACCAAGATCAAGAGATTCGACACGAGGGTTTTCCAGGACGGAATCTACATCGTGCAGAAAGCCTGAGGTGGTTATGATGGTAGAAGAATTCAAATCAGAAGGTGCTTCAGTTTCCACACTTGATACGGACCCTGAATTCAGGCGATTATTCAATGTGAGAAAAGTCCTAAAGGGAAAAAAGCCCCAGTTCAAGAGAGCAGCCTGTCATAAATTCAAGAGACTTGACAGCAACTGGAGGCGTCCGAGAGGTTTACAGGGCAAACAGCGCAGAAAATACGTCGCAAAAGGTGCTCTTGCCCAGGTAGGATATGGAAGTCCTGTTGCAGTAAAAGGCCTTCACCCTTCGGGTTACTCAGATGTGCTTATTTCCAGTGCTGCTGAACTTGAGCTTGTTGATGCCTCTAATGAAGCTATCAGGATAGCCTCGACAGTGGGTGCAAGAAAGAGGGCTGTTATTCTCGCAAAAGCTGAAGAACTCGGAATTAAAGTGCTGAACCCTGGAAGGAGTGAATAAAAATGTCAGATCTGGCCAATCAGAAAAGGTTAGCCTCCAAAATTCTAGATTGCGGACTCGACAGGGTATGGCTTAATCCGGAAGCCTCTGAAGAGATCGCGTCTGCAATTACCAGGGACGATATCCGCGAGCTCATTGAGAAAGGCACTATTAAGGCTAAGCCGGTCAAAGGAGTCAGCAGAGGCCGAGCCAGAGCTCTTGCTGCCAAGCGCAAGTATGGGCACTGCAAAGGTCACGGTTCAAGAAAAGGTAAAAAAGGAGCCCGTACTCCGAAAAAGGAACAGTGGATCAAAAAGATCCGGGCTCTGAGAAGAAGGCTCAAGGAACTCCGTGCAGAAGGGGCACTTGATAAGTCTGCATACTGCAGGCTCTACAGGAAAGCAAAAGGCGGCGAATACAGAAGTGTTGCTCACCTTAATTCCCACCTTGGGTCAGAAAAACTGTTAAAGAAATAACCTGGAGGAGCTAAATATGGCAACAGGACCAAGATATAAGGTTCCTTTTAGAAGAAGAAGAGAAGGACGCACTAATTACCACCTGCGCCTCAATTTACTGATCTCAAAACAGGACCGTGTGGTTATAAGGAAAAGTGCAAGAAACGTTCAGATCCAGTTAATAGCTCCGACCCCTGAAGGGGACATAACTTATTCCTCAGCCGTTTCGAGTGAGCTTGCTAAATACGGTTATACAGGGGCTACCGGAAATACAACTGCTGCATACCTTACAGGGCTCTTGTTCGGACTGAAAAGTTTGAAACAGGGATATGAAGGAGGCATTCTGGATTTAGGACTTCAGGCATCCTCTGCAGGTTCCAGGGTTTATGCTGCTCTTAAAGGCATAGTAGACTCAGGTTTTGAAGTTCCTAGCAGCCCTGAAGTATTCCCCTCGGACGAGAGAATCCGGGGAGAGCACATTGCTGAATACAGAGAAGAGAGCTCAGACCTGCCAGAGCAGTTTGAAGCAACCAAAGAGAAAATCTTTGCTGAATTTAGTTAAGGTGATTAAATGGCATTCGATGAAGATTGGGTTCCGAGAACCAGGCTTGGAAAATTAGTCGTAGAAGGACAGGTTGCTTCCATGGAAGAAGCAATCAAATCAGGCCTGCCTATCAGGGAACCCCAGATAATTGACATGCTGCTTCCTGACCTGGAAGATGAGGTGCTCGATATTAACATGGTCCAGAGGATGACTGACTCTGGACGCCGTGTGAAATTCAGAGCAACCGTAATCGTAGGGAACAGAAACGGCTATGTGGGACTTGGGCAGGCAAAGGATGTGCAGGTAGGGCCTGCTATTCGCAAAGCAATTGATGCTGCAAAGCTCGATATTACCTACATCCGCAGAGGCTGCGGGTCCTGGGAATGTGCCTGCGGTCTGCCTCACACCGTTCCTTATGAAGTTACAGGAAAGGCAGGCAGTGTAAGCGTAACACTTATTCCTGCTCCAAGAGGGCTTGGAATTGCTGCAGGAAATACTGCAACTAAGGTGCTTGAAAAAGCCGGAATTAAAGACGTGTGGACCAAGTCCTTTGGAACTACACGGACAACCCTCAACTTCGCGCAGGCAACCTTTGACGCCCTTAACCAGGTCAACATTATGAGGCTGCCAGTAAACTGTAAGGAGGAAGCCTGAGATGTATGCAGTTGTAAGGTTGAGAGGTCCGGTTAATGTCCGGTATACCATTGAAGATACTATGAAGATGCTCCGCCTGCACAGAGTTAATCACTGTGTAGTTGTGCCTGAGAATCCTCACTTCAAAGGTATGATTTTGAAGGCAAAGGACTACGTTGCCTACGGGAAAGTTGATGCAAAGGCCCTTGCAGAAATTCTCGAAAACCGTGGAAGACTCGAAGGCAATACTCGCCTGACCGAGGAATACATCCAGGAAAACACAGCCTATGACTCAATACAGGCTTTTGCAGATGCTGTAGTTAAAGGAGAAGCATCTCTTAATGATATTCCCAAAATGAAGCCTGTTTTCAGGCTTCACCCTCCTAGAAAAGGGCATGCTGGGATTAAAAGGACCGTACAGCAGGGCGGCGTGCTTGGAAACCATGGCGATGACATCAACGTGCTCCTGCACAAAATGAGATAAGGTGGTTTTAATGGATACAAAGAAATTCAGAGGATCCAGAACCTGCGGAGGCGGAACTCATAAAAACAGGCGTGGAGCCGGAAACCGCGGAGGCCGTGGAAAATCCGGAGCCTGTAAACACCACTTCGTAAGAGCGATGTTAAGAGGATATAGCTACGGAAAACATGGTTTCAAGCGCCCTGATATTATTTCAAAAGATGTTTCCATAGTAAATGTGGGAGAACTTGACGAGCTTGCTCCTTATCTTGCTGAAGAGGGACTGGCAGAATTCAAGGACGGGGCATACCATATTAACCTTGGAGATCTTGGAATCGAAAAAGCGCTTGGAGGCGGACGTGTTACGAAGAACCTTGTGGTCACTTCGGAAGAATTCTCCGCATCTGCCCGCGAAAAAATTGAGAGCGCCGGCGGAAGTTGCATCAATGCTGAGTAAGTAATGTCACTTTGACATTACTTATTTAAATTCTTTTGGTAACTTTTTCATATTAGATTGTAGTATATTACCAATGCTTTAAGGTAAAACGTAATCTAATATTTCAAAAATTTATATACAAATTATATTTTGAATGGTGTAATCGATGACTCTCAGGGATACGTTAGAACCGTTTTTTAACAAGTTACCTGCAGTAGCAAGTCCGGAAAAACACGTCCATTTTAAGGATAAGCTCTGGTGGACTCTGGGAGTCCTTGTGCTGTACTTTGCTCTGGCAAATGTACCGCTCTTTGGAATGTCCCAGAATTCGATTGACCTTTTTGAGTCTTACCGTGCCTTCTTTGCAGGCGCGTCTGGATCTCTTATTCTTTTAGGTATCGGGCCTATTGTCACGGCTTCGATCGTCCTGCAACTTCTTGTTGGAGCAGACATTATCAAATTGGATTTGTCGGATCCCAGAGACCAGGCATTCTTCCAAGGAGGCCAGAAGTTCCTTGTGTTTGTCATGATCCTACTGGAGGCTTTACCGCAGCTACTTGGTGGGTATATTCAGCCAGATCCAGGGCTTGCTTCTGCTCTTGGTGTAGGCCTGGGAGTAATCACCTTCCTGCTCCTTATCCAGATTTTTATTGGAGGCGCATTGATCCTTTTCATGGATGAAGTAGTTTCCAAGTGGGGTATTGGCTCAGGAGTCGGGCTTTTCATTGTCGCAGGAATCTCTCAGCAAATTGTTGCAGGGATTTTTAGTTGGCAGCATGACGAAACAGGGTTTCCGATCGGGCTGATTCCAAAATGGGTTTATATAGGACAGAATGTCGGAGCAGACTACCTCTTCTCAGGTGAAGGCCTGATGTTTATACTGATCAGAGGAGGAATCCTGGCACTGTTGAGCACGATTGTAATTTTCCTGCTTGTGGTTTATGTGGAGAGTACGAGGATTGAAATCCCTCTTGCACACAGTGCAGTGAGAGGAGCAAGGGGTCGCTTCCCTGTCAAGCTTATATACTCTTCAGTGTTGCCAATGATTCTTGTTCGGGCTCTTCAGGCTAATATCCAGATGATCGGGATTATTCTCTCTAGTCGAGGAATTACCTTCCTTGGAGAGTTTCATGGGTCTACCCCTCTGAATGGGATCATGTATTACCTTGCTCCAATAAACAGTCCTTATGACTGGATTCCATCTCTTGTGCGTGAATCCTTTGCAAGCTATGGATTTGCTGCGCCTGCTACCTGGCAGATTATACTTCACGTCTTTACAGACGCCATCATGCTTATCGGTGGCGGAATTATCTTTGCTCTCTTCTGGATAGAGACTACAGGCATGGGTGCCAAACCTACAGCCCAGAAGATTTTCAACTCTGGTATGCAAATTCCAGGTTTCAGGCGGAACATAAACAGCATTGAAAAAGTCATGCAGCGTTATATTCCAAAAGTTACCGTAATTGGTGGGGCTTTTATAGGAGCACTTACTCTGGTTGCAAGCCTGCTTGGTACTGTTGGAAGTGCTGGAGGCACAGGGTTGTTGCTTACTGTGAGTATTGTATACAGGCTGTACGAAGATATTGCATCCGAGCAAATGATGGAAATGCACCCGATGATCCGTTCCTTCTTCGGGGAGCAGTAAAAGGTTTTGGGCTGCAAAAAGGTGCAAAAAGAAATCGAATTTAGATCTAATGTAAAAAACTAAAGAACAGGGATCTTCGAATGAATTTAATACTCTTTGGGCCTCCGGGTGCCGGAAAAGGTACCCAGGCCAAAAAAATGGTTGATTTATACGGGATCCCGCAGATTTCCACAGGGGATATCTTGCGGGCAAATGTCAGGGAAGGAACCGAGCTTGGGCTTGCAGCAAAGGAATATATGGACAAAGGAGAACTTGTTCCTGATGAGGTGCTTATAGGGATTATTAAGAACCGTCTGAAAGAACCAGATTGTGAAAAGGGTTTCATCCTTGACGGATATCCAAGGACAAGACCTCAGGCCGATGCTCTTACAATCCTCTTGGATGAAATCAACAAGCCCATAGATGTTGTCCTTAATCTTGAAGTACCTGACGATGAACTGGTCGAGAGGATAAGCGGCCGCCTTATGTGTAGTAAATGTGGGGCAAGCTATCACAGGACTTTTAACCCACCGAAAATAGAATGTGTCTGCGACATTTGTGGCGGTGAACTTTTCCAGCGTGCCGACGACAGAGAAGAGGCTGTTATGAATCGTCTCGATGTTTATAAAAAACAAACTCAGCCCCTTATTGACTATTACACAAAGAAGGGTATCCTAGTAACTCTGGATGGCACAAAAGGTATAAATGAAGTTTTTGAAGATATAAAGGCAGCTCTCTCAAAATTTGCCTGAATTCTTCATTTCCTTTTTTATTTTATTATATATTTTCTACTTTTCTCCCACGCTACAGTTTAGTAAAGACTATCTGATTCTTTCTCTTCTATTTGATTCAAGTAATTAATATTTAAATAATATGCGGCTGCTTATGTTAATAAGGACTATGCGGAGAAACTGAGTTAATATGGCTGAAAACTCAATCGATGAGATGGTTAACTGGGTTATCAGTGTTGACCGCCGTTTAATTCTTATGGAGTCCATGAAAAGACACGCCCCAGTTCGAGCTTCGGATATTGCCCATGAGACAAGCCGTTCTACGCAAAATATCAGCCATGCCTTAAAGGAATTTGAGATTAAAGGTTTAATCCAGTGTTTAACTCCGGATAAAACAACTTGGAAAAAGTATATTCTGACCGATGATGGAAAAAAAGTTCTGGAACAGTTAGATGGGAAATATATTTGATTACTGAAAATTGGAAAGCTTCGATTTCCCGAATATGTTTAAATGGGCGCATTAAATCAGTTATGCTAAACTGGATATAGTAAATCGAAGTATTACTTGACTCGTTTGCCTGAATCGAGGTGTTGGTTGACTCGTTTACCTGAATCGAAGTATTGATCTAGTTTTGACCAGAATTCTATTGAAATATTAACCTCAACCAATATATTTTTCTCACTCCGAATTTTCAAGATTCTGAAATTCTTTAGTCTCGTTTTCTTCTGATATACCTAAAGGCAGGATTTCGCCCTCAAGTTGCAGGTCTTTATACCCTTTTACCAGCTCAAGATTTGCTCTGACAACGGATTTTTTAAACTCTGCAACGTCTGTGGTGAGATCTTCAAGCCTGCTTGCAGTTTTCTGGTCTGTTACGATGGCTCCGTCAGGTACTATTCTATGTGGAAGTACTTCGACTCCGCGAACAACCGCTCTGTGCAGAACCACTGTATCTTCCCCCAGGATACAGTCGAATACTACGGCTCCAAACCCGACAAAACAGTTTTCTCCTATCTCGCAGGGCCCGTGTACTATACAGCCGTGCGCGAGAGAGGTTTTCTTCCCTATCTTCACTTCCGAATTAGAAAGGGAATGGATTACTACATTGTCCTGGACATTACAGCCGGTCTGAATGACTATTGATGATTCGGGTTCGTCTGCCCTTATCACGGCATTCGGCCCGATAAATACGTTCTCCTCGATAATTACGTTTCCTACTATGAGGACAGTATCGAATACCCATGCCTTGCTGCTTATTTTTGGGAACTGACCATTTGAGTTTGGAAGCTACATCTCTAAAATTTCTCCTGAGGTCTATGGTATAAATTCGTTATCTCAATTTACCAGGCCATTATGCATATTTATGATAACTTATGAGAACTTATTTATAGACATTTTCCCTCAACTTCACCACCCAATTTCCACAAACTTTTGAGAAAAATTTGATCAAAAACAGCGTAACGTTTGGATTTAAAAGCCTTATCCCCAAACCCTATCAGGCGTGGTCAACCGGCGCAACGGTTGCGGTACAACGGCTGCAGCCCTACACTTGCAGCTCAACTGAGTCTCATCGAATAGTATAACTTATATACATCGAAACTTATTAATCAGAACAACTTGTGTAATCGTTTAAAATCAGTATGTAACTAAGCTGATTTATCATGATTTTATGGTTTTCAAGATTTTATAATACTTCAACTTGTCAAGCTTCTATTTATTGGAATTCTTCTACACTTGAAGATCTCAGAATAACTATTGAACCTGAATGGTGAGGACGACTTGGTTTCAAAGACATTAAAAAATCAAATAGACCGCTTCCTGCTTGCTCTTGGTTTTTCCCTTATGATCGGGATTATGGTTCTTGGGCAGGGGTTCAGGAACGGGATAGGGGAAGCCGTAGGGGTTTTAATGAATCCCGTTCTTGCTCTGGTTGGGCAGGAAAATTTCCATCTAATCCTTTTGGTAATGGCGGCTATTACTGCTGTTTATGCATCCCTTATCCAGAAATATACAATCGACTGGGATCTTATGAGGAATACCCAGGAACGCATGAAGGTTTTCCAGAAGGAGTTCAGGGAGGCTCAGCTTTCTCAGAATACCTATATGCTGAAGAAACTTGAAGATCAGCGCAAGGAGATGATGGAAGACCAGATGAAGATGTCAAAGCAGCAATTCAAGCCTATGGCTTACATTAGTATCATTTCTCTGCCTCTCTTTATGTGGGCTTATTATTACATCAGTGGGCACGCAAATGCTACCATGGTCTTTCCCTTCTGGGGAGAACAGCTGCTGACCTCTAAGGTATTTGGGCCCTTCCAGCACTGGATATACTGGTACTTTATCTCTTCTCTCGGAGTTAGCCAGCTTATCAGAAAGGCTTTAAATATCGGTGGGGTCTGATGCGGATAACATTAAGTGGGCTTCCTGGGAGTGGTACGACAACAATAGCAAGACTTCTTGCGGAATTCTATGAACTTGAATTAATTTCCTCAGGTGAGATTTTCAGGAAGGTAGCAAAGGAAAAGGGAATAAGCCTGGCCGAATTTGGAGCTGTAGCTGAAAAAGACCCTTCAATTGATTTGGCTATTGATAATAATCAAAGAGCAGTTATTCACAGTCAGGAAAACCTGATTCTCGAAAGCAGGCTTGCAGGCCATATGGCTAAAGCTGCTCCGAATGTGCTTAAAATCTGGATAAAGGCTCCATTACCTGTCCGGGCAAAACGCATCCTCAGACGAGAGAAATCAGTATCTTTTGACGAGGAGCTCGAAAGAACAATAGAGAGGGAAAAATCCGAAGCCCTTCGTTATATGAGTTATTACAATATCGATATTAATGACCTCTCAATTTACGATATTATAATTGATTCTGAAAAATGGAACCAATATCAGATCCTTGATATTCTGAGAGTTGCTATTGATTCTCTTGTAGGACCGGAATAACTTCGTGTAATCTCCGTCAAAGGCTGGATTTTTATATAAGCGTAGAGTTTCATCTTCGCTTACATGTTTATTAAGGATTTGTTTGCATAATTACAAGCCATAGCATATTGCATAAATTACAAGTCATACTACATGCCTATAATATTTGCGCCGTAAATTCTCTATTATATTTACGCTATACATTCAATTCAGGAGTTTTTGAAAAACTATGTCATCTGCCGGCAAATTGCCATCCGAAGCTGAAAGAACTCTGGTCCGGAAGTCCGGCGCTTGGACAAATCCCTCTTACGGCTGTTATCCGGAAAAGCGCCCCATTCTCGAGTATATTGAGAAAGGAGTTGTAAATATTGATAAACCGAAGGGGCCGACAAGCCATGAAGTTGCAGCCTGGGTAAAAGCCATTCTTGGAGTAAGTACAGCAGGACACGCAGGTTCACTCGATCCCAAGGTTACGGGACTTTTGCCTACTTTACTTGGAAAGGCTACAAAGGCCGTCCCTGCTCTGCGTCTTTCTGGTAAGGAATACGTCTGCCTTCTGAAGCTTCATAAGGAGATACCTCAAAAACGGGTCCGGAAGGTCTGTGAGGAATTTACAGGCCCTATATATCAGATGCCTCCTATTAAATCGGCTGTCAAACGGGTCATCAGGATAAGAACAATCTATTATCTTGAAGTACTTGAAATTGAAGGCACTTTGGTGCTTTTTCGTGTAGGTTGCGAAGCTGGGACTTATATCAGAAAACTCTGTCATGATATAGGGCTTGCTCTGGGATGCGGCGGACATATGCAGGAACTGAGGAGGACAAAAGCAGGTCCTTTTACCGAGGAGACGCTTGTCACCCTTCAGGAACTGAAAGATGCGTATGTATTCTGGAAGGAAGATGGGGATGAGTCCGAACTCAGGCGGGTAATAAGGCCAATGGAAACAGCTGTCTCTCATCTTCCCAAAATTATTCTGCGGGACAATGCTGTGGATGCGGTCTGTTCTGGGGCGGCTTTGGCAGTTTCTGGTATCACAAGCCTGGATGCAAACCTTCAGAAAGGAGATCTGACAGCATTGTTTACTCTTAAAGGTGAACTCGTAGCCCTTGCGAAGGCTGAGATGAATACTGAACAGATCCTTGAAGCTTCTACAGGGCTTGCAGCGACCTTGGTCCGGGTTATGATGGAAGCTGGGACTTATCCTAGAGGCTGGACCAAAAAAGAGGGGAATGTTAAGCTCTAACTTATAAAACTTTTTTTAAATTCCTATATTTAGAGTAAACTTTATATACCACAATTCCGTTATGGTATTAGCCGTGCCATAAACTTTATGTCGAGCAACCTTTTCAAAGGAATGATCACAAGCCTTTTCAAAAAAGGCTTGAGCGAAAACTCTTAGCATTGGCGTGACCACAACCATTCCAAAGGAAAGCTTGATCAAAGGTTAAAAGCAATTCAGTTGTACCTTAACTTTATGCCGAGGTAGTCTAGTGGTAGGGCGCAAGCCTGGAAAGCTTGTGGGGCTTAGCCCCTCGGGAGTTCAAATCTCCCCCTCGGCGTCAGACTCTTTTTATTTTTAAGTATGCAGGTTTCTCTGGATTTTCCTTGTATACTTTAAAGGTTTATATGAACATTGCATGTAATATTTTCTTTTGCCTATACAGGAGATCCAGGTTCTGTTACGAATTCTGTGCAAGTACTCTAAGGTGCAGATATCCTTATATACTCGTAATTGCATGTAAACAAACTCATCAGTATATGCTGTAATGAAGCTCTTTTATAGAGCTGCTCCTGACTTCTCGCGTATTCTTTAAGGGTATTCGATCAGGGGCTACAGGATGCTGTATGCACTCCCTTGGAGGAAGTATATGGTAGAAGAAAATAATAATGAAGAATTAAGGCATCTTGTTCGTATTATGAATACCGATCTGCAAGGGGCAAAACCCGTACAGTATGCCCTTACAGGTCTTCCGGGAATAGGAAGGCGCACTGCTATCCTTATTGCAAAAGCCGCAGGGGTAGACCCTATTGCTACACTTGGATACCTGCCAGATGAAGAAGTGGCAAAACTCGACGACGCTGTCGAACAGTTTGAGGAGATTGTTCCTTCCTGGATGTTGAACAGGCAGAAAGACCCTGTAACAGGACAGGACAAGCACCTGCTGGGAACGGATATTATACTGACTTTCAGGGAAGACATTAACAACCTGAAGAAGGTCCGTGCCTACAGAGGACTCAGACACGAAAGAGGCCTTAAGGTCAGAGGACAGAGAACAAAAGCTACAGGCCGCCGCGGGTCAACTGTCGGTGTCAACAGGAAGAAATGATTTTCTGGTTGAGGTGATTTTAAATGGTGTATCCAGGTAAACAAGGTAAAAGTTTCGAGACTCCGAGGCACCCCTGGCAGGAAGCCAGGATGGCATCTGAAGTTCAACTTGTAAAGGCATATGGGCTCAGAAATAAAAGAGAAGTTTGGAAAGCAGCCAGTATGCTCAGGATGTACAGGACCGAAGCCAGGAAATTACTTGCAAGTGCTGCAAACTCTCAGGAAAGAGAACTTGAAGGACATGAAAAAACTCAGTCTGAGGAAATCCTTTCAAAGCTTATCCGTTATGGTATGATCAAGCCGGATTCAAATGTTGACGATATTCTCTCTTTAAAAACTGAAAATATCCTTGAGAGGAGACTCCAGACCCAGGTTCTTCGTCTTGGGCTTGCTAGGACAGTCGTCCAGGCCCGCCAGTTTATTACACACGGACACATTGCAGTAAACGGCAGAAAGGCTACTGTTCCTGGAATGCTTATCTCCAAGGAAGAGGAGATGCATATTGGGTACTATGGAACCTCTCCGCTTGTTAACGAATCTCACCCCGAAAGACCTGTTCAGGTGGCATCTGCGCTTGCAGACAGCACAACTACTTTGAAGGCTGTTGCAGAAGCAAGACAGGCTAGAGAGAGAGCTCCTGAAAGAGGTGGCGGAAGGAAGAGGAGAGGGAGGAGATAATCATGGCAGAAATGAAATGGGCCGTAGCTCACATCAAATCTTCATTTAACAACACGATTATTACTGTAACCGATATCACAGGAGCTGAAACTATTGCAAAGTCTTCTGGTGGTATGGTTGTAAAAGCTGCAAGAGATGAAAGCTCTCCATATACTGCTATGCAGATGGCAGGTCAGCTTGCTGATCAGCTCAGGGATAAGGGTATCCACGGAATCCATATCAGGGTAAGAGCTCCTGGTGGAAACAAGCAGAGAAGCCCGGGACCTGGCGCTCAGGCTGCAATCAGGGCTTTTGCAAGAGCAGGAATCCGGATTGGCAGGATCGAAGACGTTACTCCTGTCCCGCATGACGGCACTCGCCCGAAAGGCGGAAGACGGGTATAAGGAAATTCTTCAGAGAATTTTTCAGGGATTTTTCCCAAATTCTCTTTTTTAAATACACTAAAATATAAGGGAAATTAAGGTATGACGATGGAAGTAGACATTCTGGAGTTATCGGATAGATCTGCAAAATTCGTGCTTTCAGGGGTTAGCACATCTTTTGCCAACGGTATTCGACGTGCCATGATTGCAGATGTACCAACGCTTGCGATCGAGTATTTGAACCTTTATGACAACACCTCGGTACTCTATGATGAGCAGCTGGCTCTACGTCTGTCCTTAATCCCGCTTGTAACGGATCTGGAGACGTATGTGCCACAGGCAGAATGCGACTGCGGTGGAGAAGGCTGTCCTGCCTGCGAGGTTTCCTTAACTCTCAGCGCAGAAGGCCCGGGCACGGTTTATTCACGGGATCTTATTTCCGCTGATCCGAAGATACAGCCGGCTGATCTTAACATACCAATTGTTGAGCTGAAAAAGGGGCAGAAACTTGTGCTTGAAGCTATTGCTCATATGGGCTATGGCAGAGACAGTGTTAAATGGCAGGCAGGAATCGCTTGCGGCTACAAGAATGTACCTATTATAGAAATTGAAAACTGTGATGCATGTGGGCACTGTATAACCGAATGTCCGAAAAGTATTATGCGGATCGAAGATTCAAAGGCAAAGGTTTCTGAGGATGATATCCTAAAATGTTCGCTCTGCAAGCTATGTGAGCAGGTCTGTGATATTCACGCAATAAAGATTGGATTCGATGAGAACGCTTTTGTGTTTACAATGGAGTCTGATGGTTCTTATACAGCCAGAGACCTTGCTCTTAATGCGGCAAGTGTGATCAAAGGCAAGGCTGAAGAACTCTTAGGCATTCTGGACCAGTTCTGAGCCGCAGCTCGGATACAGGCCCTCAATTTTTGAACTTTCATTTGTCAAAGATTGTCCAGGGCCCTGAGTATTCAATGCAGAGCATCTCTCAGGACTTTATATTTCTGATTTATCATTATTTACATGCCTGATTTATCATTATTTTGTGCTGTTTTGCGACTGAATACTGGAGGGGCTATTCTGCCCTATCGATTCTCTTATGAAACTTATTTCCAATGAATCATATGACTCGAAATGTTTATATATTATCCATGATATTGTGAGGGAGTGCAAGGCGTAAAGCACGCCGGATAATTAATATGAAAAAATAGTGAAAAAGAAATAATCATTATGCGAGGGTTGCCCAGCCAGGTCAAAGGCGCTAGGTTGAGGGCCTAGTCTCGTAGGAGTTCGTGCGTTCGAATCGCATCCCTCGCACCAAATTTCTAACTATTTACTTCATAACTTATTACCTCATAACTTATTACCTCATAACTTATTACCTCATAACTTATTACCTCATACCTATTAACATCAAAAACTTTATTTTCACATATTCTAAAAATCCTTTTTATAAAGAATTCTCTGGATTCTTTATTTGTAACACATCATTATGCGAGGGTTGCCCAGCCAGGTCAAAGGCGCCAGGTTGAGGGCCTGGTTTCGTAGGAATTCGTGGGTTCGAATCCCATCCCTCGCACTAAACTTTCTTTTTTCCTGTAATTAGTAAAAGATTTATACTCGTCTTTTTCCTTGCATCCTTTCTTATTATCTAACCTACAAGACTTAGTTTCTGTTTTAGATCTTGGAACTCATAAGAGACTACAATTGAGTGCTTCAATACTTAGTTTATTTATTTCAGGGTTTGATTAAACAAAGAACCAAGAATACCAAAATAACTGAAGTAAGACTAAATTCAGTCAATAAAATATGAAAAGTTAAGCTTTGGAAAGAGCCATGTAGACCTTTATAGAAAGAAATCCTATTTAATGGAAAGGAATCAAGAAAAGTATGAAGGAATTTTTTTTGGGAACTCCGTTGGTAGATTAGGATCGTACAAAGCGATATATGAGAGGATAAAAGAAGGTGATAAAATTGTCGGGAAAGAGAGATTTTACAGTTACATTAATTTTACTTTTGATTAGATCGATCTGATCAGTGCATTTTATAACATCATTCCACGAAGATGCTTTGTTTTCTATTACTTGATTGTAATTATTGACAGCTTTTTGTAGCTCACTATTTAAATTGTTCGTCGCCGATACATCGATATTTTCTTTTGCCAATACTTGTGGAATAAACAGCAAGCACAAAAGAACAATCGACATGGCAAATATATTACCTATTTTCATTTATTATACACCAAATTATTTTCAAATATTCTAGGTTTATTATTGTGTATATCACTTAAGTACAAACTAAAATAAAGTTAAAATATCATTACTTTTTATTAAAAAGTAATCTAATTTTCTAATAAATAACTCAGTTCTATAAACATGTTAAATGTGTAAAAAATTTCTTAAATTAATGGGTTTACAAAATAGTACTTACAGTTGTAAGTTATAATAAATTTAAATGATATTTACCACAAAGTTGAGAAACTCATTAGGATTGGAAAAATTAGAGAAAAAGATATTTAACTTTTTTAATGGTTGTGAATAGTATGAGTGTTACTACAAGCCCGGTTACTACAATGTCTACTACTTACACAATACCTAGAGAGTTACTTATTGTAATTTTCTCTGTTTTGATAATTTATTTTCTCTACTTATTTTACATGAGAAAGAAAAAGTGAAGTAATTAGCATCTTTTAGGTTTGACAAAAATATTATTAAAATGGATTTTGAATTTTATACTCCCGTAAAGATAATATAAAGCATCTATTCTACGATACAAACTGAATACATACAGGATATAAAATACAAGCCTTGAAATCTTAAAACTAAAGAGTTAGAAAAACATAACTCCACATTTAGCAGAATCTTAAGAACCGTAATACATAATGATTATGCTGGAGGTCCAGACTTTAATCGATCCATAAGGCCATAGAAGCGCCAAGATTATCTATCCAAATTTTCAGGAAGAATGATTCCTCAGGCAAAATTATCTTGCAAAATAACCAACAGGATATCAAATTAAAAGTCATATTCTTTTGTATATTCAAAAAGCGCTTGTTTTATTTCCCGGATTTTTTTCTTCATCGGTTTTAAAAATCACCCAAGCTGATGTTTTTAAAAATAATAACATAAGATTAACCCTCTGAGTAAGTCTGTTACTAAGCTTTTACACTTTCCCACTGTCCATTAAAATATAGCTATGACCTGACTGTAAGTAATCCTCATATACTTATAATTATTTATGATACAGATCTCTCAATTGTATCTGTACTACCACTAAAATTCACTAATGGAAAAACTGGCACACTGCCAAATAAGCATGAACTCATAAGAAACTAAAATTGAGTATCTTAAACATTAAAATTTTTGCATACAGAATACATATAATCAGTATTTTTAGAGCATACCCAAAGAGCTTAAAAGGGGGTGAATTTTCTCGTTAAACTTCTGGGACTTAAGCCTTAGTTAGCAAGTTATTGAGAGAAAATTCAAAGGAAAATATCAGATTATTTTTCCTCAAAATTTCAGTTACGACAAGAGTTGAGTCAAAGGCGCCAGATTGAGGGCCTAGTTTCGTAGGAATTCGTGCGTTTGAATCGCATCTCTCGCACCAAATTTCTAACTATTTTTTGCTTAAATTATCTTATTCTATTTTTGACAAGAAGCGAGAGTAACCAAACTTTTGAAGCTTTTACATTCTGATAGTATATTTTTATAACCTGCGTGAATTATGCTTATATGGGTATTTTCTATAGGCCTCTGGATGCAACATATCTGGGGAATATTATGGGTGAATCATAGCTGTTCCTGGAAAATGACAGCCTCACATTAAGAATACAGGTATTTTAGAATATTAGGGAGTATCGAGCTTAATACCGATTTTATTACTTTTGGACTTATTAGAATGAAATTCTTAGAGTTCTGAGGGATTTCAGAAGGAACTACTCCATGAAGGAGCTGCTCCATAGAGGAAAGCCTATGACTCGACATATTGTTCTTGGGAATCAGTCTTTGCTTATAAACATAGACAAATGGCTCCAGGTAAGAGACATTTACTTTCCCCATGTTGGAATGGAAAATCATGTGAGAGGGCATGCTCACAGGATAGGAGTTTATACATATGGCAGGCTCTCCTGGATTAATGAGGAAAGCTGGGAGAGAATACCTGCATATAAGAAAAACACCCTTGTTTCCGAAAACCGGGCCGTTAATAGGGAAATAGGAATCGAACTTCTTCTGGAAGAAAATGTTTGCTGTGAGAATAATATCTTCCTTCGGAGAATAACTGTTAGAAATATGCAGGACAGGCTGAGAGAAGTCTGCCTGTTTTTCAATCAAGACTTCCATCTCTATGGGGACGGCATAGGAGATACTGCAGTATATCAGATGGATCACAATGTAATTGTTCATTACAAACGAGCCAGGTACTTCCTTATTGGCATTCTTAAGTCAAATCGAAAAGAAGACGAGATAATCTCCGACATTGATGACTATGCTATAGGTTATGCTGAGAACCAGGGGTTAAAAGGTACATATGTAGACGCCGAAGATGGGGTTCTCTCAAAGAATCCGGTAGCTCATGGTTCTATAGATTCAACTGTAGGAGTTAAGCTTCAACTTCAGGGAAATGGTACAGAGGTCGTTTACTATTATCTGACTGCCGGAAAAGATTTTAAAGATGTCTATGAACTCAATGACATTGTTATGGAAAAGGGGCCTGAAGATCTTCTGAAGCATACGGAGGAATATCAGAGGACATGGGTCCATCGTCAAATTATTGATCTCTCAGGACTTGAACCCCGCCTTATTGACTTGTATAAGCGTTCACTCCTTACAATAAAGACTCAGGCTGATATTCACGGGGCAATAATAGCTGCAAATGACTCGGATAATATTCAGTTTAACCACGACACCTATAGCTATATGTGGCCCAGAGATGGGGCTCTTGTATCAATTGCCATGATAAATGCAGGTTTTCCTGAATTTACCAAACCCTTTTTTAGATTCTGTAAAGATGTAATCTGGTGGGCTGGATGTTTATTGCACAAATACAATCCTGATGGAACCCTGGGAAGCAGTTGGCATCCTTGGGTTGAGTATGGAGAACCCTCGCTTCCGATTCAGGAAGACGAGACTGCTCTTGTTGTTCATGCTCTCTGGAAATATTATGAAGCTACAGGAGATCTTGAGTTTGTAAAGGAAGTCTATGAGCCCCTGGTAAAAGACGCTGTCTTTTTTATGAATGAATATAAATATCCAAATGATATCCCGGTCGAGAGTTACGATCTATGGGAAGAGCGAAGGGGAATTTTTACCTTTACCGCCTCTGCCGTTTACAGAGGACTTCTTTCAGGGGAGAAACTGGGTCGTCTTATAGGAGATAAGAAAACACGTGATATATGCAGACTGCGCCTTTCAAAATTGAAAAAGGCAATATTAAGAGAGCTTTATGACAATGAAAGAGGCGTTTTTTTAAGGGGTATCAGCTATACAAATCACAATATAAAAAATAAAAATATAGATCGGACAGTAGACAGTAGTGTGTATGGAATCTTCGAGTTCAATTTACTCTCGGCAGATGAACCTAGGGTGATTAGAACAATGAAGAATCTGGAAGAAAAACTCTGGGTTCCGGGAAAAGGCGGGCTGGCAAGATATGAAAATGATCTCTACCATCGTCAAGAAGGCAGGATTAACAGCAACCCCTGGCTTATATGTACACTCTGGCTTGCGAAATGGTATATTGCAAAAGCAAAAGAAATCAAGGACTTAGAAAAGGCTCTTGAACTCATCAACTGGGCTGCAGACAGTTCTCTTGAAACAGGAATTATGCCTGAGCAGATTGACTCTCTTACAGGAAAACCACTTTCTGTTGCACCCCTTACCTGGAGCCATGCTGAATTCGTGGATACAATTATTCGGTATCAAAAAAGGAAAATTCAGTTAAAAGCTAAAGAGAAAGATTGAATGCCAGCATTCGATCCACTTTATTTCTTCAGGATTTTTTTCAAAAATTATCTTTTAATATTACATTGCAAATATATATTCTTGGGAGATATATTGGGTTAAAGAGTATTTGTAGGTTAAAACCAACGAACCTAGTTTGATATTGATTTATAAACGATTTCTGAAGTGTAAATTGTCAGGTCTTGGTATTATGGTGGAGACAAGTGACAATCATAAATTCGAACCGGAAAAGAGAAGCTCACTGTATGAAGAGAAGTCTCTTTATGAAGAGATATCTTTCGGATCAGGGTTAAATGAAAAAAGAAAGAACGATCTGGAAGTCATTGATATAATAGGGTCTTTAATGCAGGATGAAGACTTTTCCTTAGAAGATGAGAGCAGCTTTACCATTAACAAAGTATTGTCATTTCTCAACAAAGAAATAAATGAGGATCAAAATTTCACTGAGGCGTGGTTGATCAAAGGTACAGTCCTTTATAAAACCGGCAAGTACAGCGGGGCAATAGAAGCTTTTGACGGGGCTCTAGAAATTATACCAAAAGAGGTCTCTAAAGAAAATCGCTCTTTATGGGAAGAAAACTACGGTATAAACTATAAATATGCACTTAAGTTCAAGGCGCTTGCTCTATTCAAACTTGGAAGATATAAAGAGGGACTGGACGCACTTAACGAGATTTTAGAGCTCTATCCAGATGACTCTGAAATCCTGGATTATAGAAACATGACGCAAACGCTTGAAGATGAAAGTCTGACTAAGGAGTTGAATACTCTTCCATATAACTATCCAGAAAAAGCTGGTATTTATAAGTATGAAAAAAGACAGGCTTATGAATTGAATAGGTATGCAAAAGCATTGGAAGAATTTGATAAAAGCCTTGAAATTAATCCTCATGGTGCAGAAATCTGGAAATACAGAGGCTCTCTACTTTATATACTTGGTAGATATGAGGAAGCATTAGAGGCATTTGATAAATCCCTTGAAATTGATTCTAAAGATGAAAATGCTTGGAGCTTCAAAGGTTCTACTCTTTATATGCTCAATAAGCCCGAAAAGGCATTAAAAGCATTTGACAAAGCACTACAAAAGAATCCAAACAAACTTGAAGCCTGGTTCAACAAAGGGTCTATTCTTTTTGAACTTGGAAAATATAAGCAATCATTATCTGCGGTAGAAAATGCCTTAAGAATTAACGCTAATGATCCAAATACTTTAGTTCTCAAAGATGCCATCCTTCATAATCTTGATCAGGATGAAAAATAAACATTTCTTGTGGATATTCTAAATCTAAGCTTGATACGCAGCGTTAACATTAATGGGGCAAAGTTATAATAAGCTATACTAGGACAAAATTATAATAAGCTATACTAGGACAAAATTATAATAAGCTATACTAATACTGAATGCGAAGTTATTTAGCTTTAAAAATAATATTTTTATAGGGGAGAAAATGGTAGACACTTCTCTTACATTACTTCAAACAAATCCACGATTTACAGTTTTGTTTTTCATTCTGGTACTATGGGAAGTTTTCTGGAAAGGTATAGCTCTCTGGAAAGCAGCACAAGAATCTCAGAAATACTGGTTTATCGCTATATTCATCTTGAATACTGTAGGTATTTTACCTATTCTTTATATTTTCTTGTTTAAGAAAGGTAGGAAGGGGATATAAAATCGAAAAGTTAAATTACGCCCCTTACTCTCTTCTTTTAGATTATAACGTATCTGATTTTTATGAATTATATTTAATTTATATTTAATTAATAGTTTTGTCTGAGACGTAATTAAAAGAATAGCAAAATTAAGTTTTCAACTGCTTTTCTGAAAATGAACTTATATTACGAAGCGTAAAACCCCTGAGTCTTTAGCTCAGGGGATATAAGCGTCAACTTAACCCTGATTCCGTATGTAATATTCAGCAGCTTCTTTACTAACATTTCCGATAGTAGAAGCAAAATAACTACCACTCCATAACGTATTTTCACCCCAATAATACTTTTCCAGATATTCCTTTTGTGTTTTCCATAGCCTGTTAGTAGATTCTTGTTTCAATTTTCTGACAATTGACAAAACGCTAACTTTCGGCTCGCTCTTAATCAGAAAATGTATATGATCTTTGTCGTTTTCCATTTCCATGATTTCAAAGTTTGACTCTTTTGAAATATCAATCATAACCTGTTTGAGTTCTTCGCTAATTGGTTCAAGTATGACTTTTCGGTATTTGCAAACAAAGATAACATGATACATTAATAAAAATTTGCTATAATTCCTTGTCTCATATTTCATGTTTAACAAAAACTATATATGTTGTTAAACCATATAATGCGTTGTATGATGAAAGCGTTCAAATTTAGACTCTATCCTACAACTACACAATCTGTTCAATTGAATCAGCACATTGGTAACTGTAGATTTGTCTACAATTGGGCGTTAGATAAAAAAATTAAAACTTACGAACAAACTGGAAAATCAATTTCCAGATTTGACTTAAACAAATTAATTCCGGTTTTAAAAACTTCTAATGAATGGTTAGGAGAAGTCAACTCTCAATCATTACAGGGAATGACCAAACAGGTTGAATCTGCTTTCACTCGGTTTTTTAGAGAGAAGAACGGTTTCCCTAAATTCAAATCCAAGAAAAACCCAATCCAATCTTTTCCTGTACCTCAGCATTACACTGTAGACTTTGAAAAAAAAACTATCAAGCTTCCTAAAATAGAACCAATTAAAGCAATTTTTCACCGGAAATTTGAAGGCGAATTGAAAACAGCTACGGTATCAAGGACTTGTAAAGGGCATTACTATATCAGTATCCTTGTTGAAGATGGAAAAGAACTTCCAGTAAAGGAAACTTTCACAGAATCAACAACAATAGGAATTGATGTAGGTATCAAAGATTTTGCAGTCCTATCAAATGGAGAAAAGGTTGAAAATCCTAAATACCTGAAAAACTCACTTCAAAGGCTTAAAGTTCTTCAGAAAAGAGTATCAAGGAAACAGAAAGGCTCTAAGAACAGGGCAAAAGCCAAACAAAGGCTTGCTGTACTCCATGACAAAATAAAGAATCAGAGGAATGACTTCCAGAACAAACTCTCTTTTAGACTCGTTAGCGAAAACCAAGCTATAGCACTGGAAACTCTGAACGTTAAAGGCATGGTTAAGAATCATCATTTAGCACAGGCTATAAGTGATTCTGCATGGAGTAGCTTTGTAACAAAATTAGAGTATAAAGCCGAATGGTTGGGAAAAACTGTATTAAGAATCGGACAGTTTGAGCCTTCTTCTAAGCTCTGTAGTGTGTGTGGATTCCACAATAAAGAGCTTCAGTTAAAAGATAGAGAATGGACTTGTTCCGATTGCAAAACAAAACATGATAGAGACATTAATGCCGCTATCAATATCAAGAAATTCGCTCTCATAGATCAAAATCTAATTGGATTGTAACACCTACGGAACGTGGGGAAGAGCTTGGGGACTTGCCCTCAATAGAGGGAGGAATGAACCAAGAAGCCACTCAGTCTTTAGCTAAGTGGGTAGTTCACGATATATCTGTTGATCTAAGAATCAGGAATCTATTGATCTAAGAATCAGGATTGTGGGTTTATTTCACAATAGATTAAAAAAGGCATCCTATAATGGCCTTATAAACTTGATGCTGGCTTCTGTATATTAATAGTTTCTCTCAAACACGATTATTTAGAAAACTTTAAGCCTCGGAAATACATATTTTTATTTGCTGTTTGAAGTACTGTCCGTAGAAAATGGGTTGAAGGGTATCTTGGGCTGAATTCTGGAAGATATGTCTGCATTTTTATTAAAGTCATAATTCTTACGATTATCAAGTCAAAGTCCAGGGTAATGAGATGAATTGCCACTCTCGTGTAAAGGAGTTAGAATCATGCGTGACGCGAAACTGATTAAAGTACTTGCAGGATATCTTGCAAAATGTACAGAAATCCATGCAAGGAATGAACCGATACCACCAGAGATTCTGGAAAGTTTTATGATTGATATTGTAAGCTGCCTTGAGGTTGGCGGGATCGGCGATGTCGGAAATGAGTTAGTTCCACTCAAAAAAGCACGTGCAACTATCAGGCTTGCAAGGCGCGAATTCGAGTGGCAATGCGACAACACAGACCATCCTGAAGACTGGGAAACCTGCCTACGGAACGCAGTCTCCGGAAATGTGTAATTTTTTAATACTTGAAAACCTGCAAAGTTATGGGAATACTTCAGGTTTTATCCCCTGCAAGTTGTAAAATTAGGTCGTAAGAGTGTTTCCTGTAAGTTTGTGTTCAGAGGTAAACTCTCAAATTTGGTCAAACAAGGCGAATGTGCCCCATGAATGTGCCCATTTCTGAGTCTGGCCACAGGTCTCTACTAATTTAACTGATTTTTTTACTGGTTTATTTTTAATACTCCTGGGAATAAATACTCAGGAAAGATTGCTTTTTTCTCTAAGCTCGCTTGCTCTCTTTTCTGCTTCTTCTTTTGTCTGGAAGATCTCTTTGATGATGTTACATTTTCGCATTTTATGGTCACTGTGATAAATAACATACAGAATTTCTGGCAGGCTGTCAGTGGGCACATAACTTAACTCGGTTACCCCCCGGCCTATACGGGTATAACTTTGCCCGTCAATCTCGATTTCTCCTGCATCTCTCATCGGGTCGTACTCAAAATACATTTCGCTGTCCAGTACTGCCTGCCACTCCTCCACAAAATAGTCAGGCTGGCCCTCGATGTAATCTTTCTCGCAGTCCGCAGTGCCGGAACTTTTTACATATTCAAACATGCTTTCATACACGTCTACCTGCTTTACCCTTCCGTAATGCAAGATATTTATATTCTTCATTTTCATCCACCTGTAAAATTCGCATACTCTTATACAAGTTAAGATTAGAGAGAAACATACAAGTTAAAATTAAAGAGAAACTTGATTTTTTTCAGTTTAACCAGAGCGTTTCAAATAATTATACTGAAATATTACTTATATTATTCTTAATTTCGTAATTTGACTTATCATTTTGTCTTTTATTATTTTTTATGAACTATTATTTTAATTATTCAAGTAATTATCATTGTAAAATATCCGTGTAATTATTATTATATCCATGTAATTATTATTATTATTATTATTATAAGTGGTCATGTGGTAATAAGTGGAAACATCAATTTCAAGAGCCATCTAACTGAAGTTAATCTCCTAAGAGTAGGAAAAACGCAATTTGTTTATAAATTCGCCTGAGTAAATTGGCCAAGTCCTGCATCTATGCAGAATCATATTGATATGTTAAAAGTTCCAAATTCTATCTATATAATGGGTAATATATAGTAATCATTACATAAATATGCTAGTATGAACACTTTTAAGAAATATTCCTATGTCTGGATTACAGCTTCATTTTTCATTTTATCAATCTGTGGACACTGGTTTTTTGGGTGGATGGCTCTTATGTTCAGGAGCAAGAGGAGTTCGACAAGCCTATTGAGTTTAGTGAATATGCAAATCAGATGCTGCGTGACACATTTGAAAATTGGCAGTCAGAGTTTTTCTACAGCTTATCTGGCAGGTAGCTGGGCTTGCTTTTCTGATATATATTGGATCTCCACAATCAAAAGAAGGAGATGAAAGAAAAGAAGAAAAATTAGATCTTATCCTTAAGTCAGTAAATCCTGACGAAGCTGAAGGACTTATCAATAAATTAGACGAGAAATATCCACGCAAATAAGGGTTCGCCTGCCATAAACATCAGTGGTCATTTCATTGCCAGGCAGTTTTTAGCATCCGGTTTGCTGGGTCAGTTATGTATTTTTACTGTTTATTTTAGTTTCTTCTCTATATTCTCTTACAAATTCTACATATTCTACAGCGTTTTCTGCTATGGCTTCAATTTCAGATTTCTCGATTTCTCTCTTAACTTTACCTGGAACCCCAATAATTAGACTATTTTCTGGAAATTTCTTTCCCTCGGGAACCAGTGCATTTGCCCCTACAATTGAATTTTTTCCTATTTCAGCCCCATTCAGTATTGTAGAATTCATTCCTATAAGCACATTGTTCCCAATTCTGCACCCATGAAGTACAGCTCCGTGTCCCACACTTACCTCACTTCCTATCTGAACTCCATTCTCAGGGTCTGCATGAATTACTACATTATCCTGGATACTTGTCCTGTTCCCAATTTTTATTTTGCTCCGGTCTCCGCGAAGTACGGCATTAAACCATACACTTGAGAAATCTCCAATTTCGACATCCCCTATTACATCCGCAGAATCCGCAATAAAAGCAGTTTCTGAAATCTTCGGGCTTTTACCTTTAAAATTCATTATCATTATTTCTCACCTTGTTCAAATGTTATTTTTCTTTCATATTTTTCTATGATTGTTGTTTTTAAGAAAAAATAGAAGTTTTGTCTTGATTCTGGTGTCTGACCATACGTGCAATTGTATTACTGTTTAAAAGAAAAAGAAAACTGAAATTAAAAAATTAAATTAAAATGTAAATATGAAAAATTAGTCATTTTGGACGGGCTAAATCAGTCTCATATCCATAAATCAGTTATCTCGAGCACAGCGAGAAGGAGTGGGTTGCCGAATCACAACCCGGTCAACACACTCTGGGAATCGGATCTCCTGCAGGCACATCCACATAACGCATGCCGCCAAAACGGTTTTTCAGAATTACTTCTTTGTTATCTGGAGTAACTTCGCCTATAATAGCTGCATCCCTGCCGTAAGGGTGCTGCCTCAGGATTGAAAGCACTTCTTCTTCAAAGCCAGGTTTGACTCCGATAATTGCTTTTCCTTCATTTGCAACCTCAAGGGGATCAAGGCCCAACATCTCACATGCTGCCGAGACGGCTGGCTTAAAAGGAATCCATTCTTCTTCAATAAGAATACCTGCTCCGGATTTCTCTGCCATTTCGTTCAGAGCATTTGCAAGCCCTCCGCGTGTAGGGTCTTTCATTGCCGTAATTACTGGTTTTCCCTCCGGAGTTCTGAGTTTTAGGAGGGGTTCTATGAGTTTCCAGAGTGGGGCCGAATCTGAGGCCAGATCGGTATCAAAGTCAAAACCTTCCCTGTGAGCCATAAGCGAGATCCCATGGTCGCCTATAGTGCCTGTGACAAGGATTTTATCTCCTGGCTGAAGCCCTGAATCCCTTACAGGGCTATTTGTGATCCCCAGACCTGCAGTATTAAGGATTATTGAATCAAGTGCAGTTTTCTCCACGGTTTTCGTATCGCCTGTTATTATAGGTACGCCGACTTCTGCAGCCGTTTCGTCCATTGTTTTGATTATTTCCTCAAACTCCTTGAGTGGAAAACCTTCAGGGACTATGACCGCACAGGTAAGAGCAAGCGGTTTTGCTCCCATAACCGTAAGGTCGTTAACAGTGCCTGCAACTGCAAGCCTTCCTATGTTGGTATTCGGGAAAAAGGCAGGGGTTATTACATGGCTGTCAGTGGTCATCACGAGTTCGCATCCTGCATCAAAACCTTCAAGCCTGATCGTGGACCCGTCATCAAGACATTCGAGCCCTATCGAGCCTGCACTTTTATTGTGAAAGTTTTTAAGAATTATTTCTCCTATAAGTGCCTGCATGACCTCTCCGCCTGCACCGTGCTCAAGAGAAATTGTACTGGACTTCATATAAATCTCCTTTTTTCTCTGCCATGTAACCCATTAGGCTTTCTCAATCTACTTTAACTATTTTTAACTTGACTCTTCTTTAATTTTTTAATCTGACTTCTACCTTACTGTTTTCAACCTGGCTTTTACCTTCAACAGTTTTTAATCTGAAACTACCTTAATTTCCTTTACCTGCCTTATCTCTTCTGAGCTTCTTTAACTCCAAGCTCGATAAAGTCAATCCAGGTTTCTAGGCTTTCCCAGTTATGCTTCGAAGTCAAAATAACCGGCACATTCGGGTTTAAGGAAAGGATATCCTCTCGCATTTTCTCGGCATCGACATTGACTGCGTCTGCAATGTCAACTTTATTTATGATTGCAAGCTCAGCAGTCTTGAAGATCATAGGATGCTTGAGAATAATATCATCTCCCTCGGTCACACTAACGACTACAACTCTAAGATGTTCACCAAGCTTGAAGTCCACAGGGCAGATCAGATTGCCTACGTTCTCAATCAGCAGAAGTTCTGTGTTATCAAGGTCAATCTCACCCAGGGCTTTTTCCACCAGCTTTGCATCCAGGTGGCACTCTTTCCCAGTGTTTACAGGAATGGTAGGGACCTCGAGTTTCCTGAAACGGGAGGAATCCATCTCTGCGATTACGTCCCCTGCAATCACAGCTATTTTATACTTATCTTTTAGCTGCCTGATTGCTTCCTCAATAAGAGTGGTCTTTCCTGAGCCGATTGCTCCCATAATATTCACTGAGAAAACCTGATGTTTGTCAAGTTTCTTTCTGTTCTTTTCAGCAATTTTGTCATTTGCTTTGTAAACATCGTGTCCCATATGGATTACATGCATTAACATAAACATCACTTGGGGAATTAATTATTATTACTTTCTGTGGTTTGGTCTTCTTCTGTTTCGATTTCAATGCTTTTGATTATTAGATCCCTGCCGCCTACAATGCGGGCCTGTCCTCCACAGATAGGGCACTCTATAGCTGCCACATAAGCAAGGAGTTCACTTGTAAGTGTATCACTCTCACGTATCTGCTTTTCGTTTACAGTTCCCTCATATCCGCACTCGCATTCAAGAGAGGGGGCTAACATCTCTACAAGAAAATCTGAGTTTTCTGCAATACTATCCTCTGCAATAGCCTTGAAACAAAAGCTCAATTGTTCAGGGTTTGTATGAGACAATCTTCCCATTTGGAGAGTTACACTCTTTACTTCTGTGGCTCCATGGGCTTTGGCGGTAGCTAACACTTGTTCAAAAATTTCACAGGCAATCGAGAATTCATGCAAGTCTGCTGCCCCCATCTCTTGAGTATCTAAACCAGTTATAGCACATGCCTTCCTGGCTGACCATACATGGACCTGCAGGGCTTTTTGGGGTACAATCCTTCCCGAAGTTCGGACATTGAGAAGGTTTTGCTTTTCCTGTAAGGATAGCTGCGCAGATACAGTGTTTTTTATCTTTTCTACCTACTTTCTTTCGAACTTCCTCAAGGGCAGAAGCATACAGGTCTTCGTGCTTCTTTGCTGCGTTTTTTTCCTCAAATTCTTTCCTGAGCACAAGTCCGGAATTCTCTATTCTTCCTATGCCTCGCCACTCAGAATCCGAAGTTTCGAACACCTCATCCATTAATTTCAGGGCTATCTGGTTTCCTTCAGGTCTTACAGCTCTTGGATAGCCATTGTCTACCCTTGAGCTACCTTCCTCTACCTGTGTCTGCAACAGATTTATCCCAAGGAGAATGTCCCTGGCTTCAAATCCGCTAACTACAACAGGAAAACCCCTTTTAGTAAGCGGTTCAAAAGGTTTTGTGCCTATTATGGTCGCCACATGCCCTGGAGCTATAAAAGCATCAACACTTGTATCTCTGGCAAGGAGTTCAATTGCAGGGGGAGTTCGCTTTTGGGAAACAAGCAGGCTGAAGTTTTCGGGTGTCTTTCTTAAAAGGGCAGCTGCGTTTGCAGGAACCGTGGTCTCAAAGCCTATTCCGAAAAAGACTACTTCGAGTTCTGGTTTTTTCTCTGCAAGGGTAATTGAATCGTCAATACTATAGACCATCCTTACATCTGCCCCTTCGGACTTTGCATCCAGCAAACTTTCTGCCGAACCGGGAACTCGCATCATATCCCCAAAGGTAACAACTGTAGCTCCACTTTTTGCAAGAGCGATTGCAACATTTATATCATCTTCAGGGGTAACACAGACAGGGCATCCTGGACCGCTAATTACCTCGATATTGTTTGGCAGGATACTCCTTAACCCGTATTTTGCTATAGTCCGCTCGTGCGTTCCGCAAACATGCATTATACGAAGCGGCTTTTTCGAGCCTCTGATTCTTTCCAGGAGCTTTTTTTCAAGCTCAAGAACCGTTGGCTTTGAAGAATCATTCCCGTTTTCCATTTTTATCAGCATCCGCTTTCAGGGAGATTCGCTTTCAAAAGTATCGATTTCTTCAAGCCCTGCGAGCTGTTTGAGGATGCGCATTGTTTCTTCACTTTCTTCTTCTGATATTTCAGATATTGCATATCCAACATGGACAAGAAAATGCTTTCCGATCATAGATTCATCGGCTCCTCCCATAAGGACCATATTAACATCTCTGCAGATTCCGCCCATGTCAATCGTCGCAGTGCTTTCATTCACAATAGACTTTACTTTTCCAGGAATAGCTATGCACATGTTACCTCGGAGTGATTTTTTTTCTTTTATCAATTTTATCTATGAGATAAATTAATTCATGAGATAAATTTCTGTATTGAGGGGTTTACAAGAATTATTTTATAAAAGATATAATTCGTAAGATATATATCTGCAGGTCTCAACTGAGTAAAAGCCCTCCAGTTTTACTTCCCTAACTGGTTAAACAGTTTTCGTCCCCTTACTGTTTTTCCCTTACTGTTTTTATTTCTCTACTGCTGCATTTAACTGTTTGTTTTTCCTTTCTCCACTTGCCGCAAACAAAAAAATGGAGATATCATGAACAAGAACCTAATTCTATGTTTTAGATAAATCTATTGCTGAAAATTGTTTTTTGAAATTCTAATGTTCTGTTTTATATTCTTTTTGTTTTTTCCTTTCTCTTGTATAATTTAAAGATGTTCTCTTCGCTAAACTTGAATTTGTTTTAGAGGCGCTTTAGATAAAGTTCTAAAGCTGCCTCTACAAGAGTCAACTTTCCATTAATTCTAATATATGAATATCTTTGGCTTGAGTAGTCTTATCTTCTATAGCTTCAAGCCTTCTATAGCTTCAAGCAATAAAATAAACTTTTTAGCACTTCTTTTTGTTCTGAGTTTTCCTTAAAAGTCCTATCCAGAACGCTGCATAGAAGAATTTATAAGGAAAATCTGGGGTTAAAAGCTCTTCACTTTTAGCAGAAACAAAATTATTCAGGGCTTTTGAGACCTCAACTAGAATCAATAGATACCTTTGACTTAATAGATATCTTGATGCCTTTGACTTAATAGATATCTTGATGCCTTTGACTTAATAGATGTCTTGATACCTTTGATTTAATAGATACCTTTGACTCTCTATAACTAAGAAGTAGACTAGATCGAATTCTTCAATCTATCAAAATAACTTTTGAAAATAATATTATCTTCTTTGATTTTCAAAACTCTTCTGCATTTTATCCTATTTTTAGGTATTTTTCCCTGGTTCAATAAATTTTTAGATATGATTAACTACTTTGTTGGGACTTTTAACTCTTTAAATTAAGTTGATTTTTTAATTCTATTTTCTACCTTTTTGAATATATAAATTCTACTTATGTGTACGTTATAGTTCTATTTAGTACATCATTTTACCTCGTTTATTTAAACATTCTTTTATATTTATAGTTGTATTAGAGGCTTCGGATGCAACCAATTAATTATTTATCGAATCGTGTAAAAAACCTTATATACTATTCACTCATTGAAACATTAGCGGTAAATTTATGTATACATTTATATAATTACGGTAAACATTTATTCAAGGTTTCTTTCGGATGTATTATTTGGGTAAAATCAAGATGTGGTAGAGATGAGTACTGGAATGAAAAATCTTGTCCGTAAACTGGACAGTGTGGATTTCTTAAAAATGGATCGGCGCACTTTCATGAAAGCTGTAGGTGCACTTGGTGCAACTGTATTCTTGAACACCTACAAGACTGAGATTGTAAGTGCTCTTGAATTGGAAGAGACCAAGCTTATCTGGCTGCATGGTTCAGAATGCACTGGTTGCTCCATATCACTTTTAAATGCGGGTAACCCTGACATTGCACAGGCACTCACTAAGCTCAATGTCAACCTTGCTTATCACGAGACTCTTCTTGCTCAGCAGGGAATTTTCGTAGATGGCAAGCTTGCAAACACTTCTGAGCTCAACTCAGAGATTCTCCTTGAAGAGCTAATAGAAGAAGGCAATTATATCCTGGTCGTTGAAGGTTCAATTCCAAATGGCCCGAATGGCTCAGGCAAGTACCTCATGCTTGGAAACAGGACTTTCAAGGAAATCCTTGGAGCAGCTGCAAAGAATGCAAATGCTATAGTTGCAGTCGGAGCCTGCGCTGCATATGGTGGAATTACCTCTGCAGACAGCGATGTTGCCAAGGATACGGATTACAGAGGAGTAGCCTTCTCAAAGAAAGACTCTAAAGGAGGCATGCTTCAGGAGCTTGGTATCGATAAACCGGTAATTAATATCCCTGGCTGCCCTGCTCATCCGGACTGGGTCCTTCTGACTTTGGGCGCGGTAATCCTTGGAAAAATCAGAATTCCTGAAGACCTTCCCGATGTCTTGGACCAGTATGGTAGACCAAAAGTTTTCTATCCCCCAGACCACACGGTGCACGAGAACTGCCCACGTCGCGGGTTCTATGACCGTGGAGAATTCGATGATCAGGTAGGTGGAGAAAAATGCCTGTGGAAATTAGGCTGTAAAGCTCCCTATGCTCACGCAGACTGTGCAATTCGCAAATGGAACGGTTCTGTAAGCATGTGCACTCAGGCAGGCGGCCCCTGTATTGCTTGTGTAGAACCAGATTTCCCAGATATGGCAAGACCTCTATATGTTGAAGCTGAAGACAAAGGCGTGCTACTTGGTGCAAATATTGATACAATATCTAAAGTCGCAGTCGGCGCAGCTGCAGTAACTGCAGGCGTGCATGCTGTAAGGAGAATGAAAGGAGAGTGAGTGAAAAATGGTAAATGTTACAGTTGATCCATTAACCCGAATTGAAGGTCACCTTCGGGTGTCCACTGAAGTAAATGCTGATGGTGTCATAACTGATGCCCAGTCCTCTTCTGTTATATTCAGGGGCTTTGAACGTATACTGCAGAATCAAGACCCCAGGGATGCTGGTCTCCTTACTCAGAGAATCTGCGGAGTCTGCCCAATTTCTCATTGCCTTACCGCTACAAATGCGCTTGATCAGTTATACGGAGTTGAAGATCAGGTTCCAAAAGATGCCCTTGTTATGAGGAATATTCTCCAGGGCCTAAACTTCATTGCAAGCCACGCAACTAACATCTACGTGCTCTGGGGCCCGGACCTTGCAAACCCGGATTACAAGAAAGTCCTTGCAACACTGGGAGACACTGGAGATGCGGTCTGGAAGGAATTGGCTGGTAGGTTTGCCCCAATTGGCTACAAGATTGACGGAGTAGCTGTGCCTGCTGGAACTTCCAACATGGCAGCAATCCCTGCAAAGAAAACCCTTCATGAAGCTATTGCACTCATTGGAGGAAGAATGCCAGGTCCAGTCACACCCTACCCAGGAGGATACACCTATAAGGCAAACGTCGGAGATGTTGTAAAACTTTCCTCTTACTACCTCAAGGCAATGGACTTTGTATCAAACTATACTCTAAAGGTCCCCTTCGATACCTGGATTGAGAACACTTATCTGGCAAGTTCTCCCCAGAAAGCCGTAAACTTCGTGGTTGAACACCTCCAGGGCCTTGTTGACAAATCCTTAAATTCCAATGACTTCAGCAGAGAAGCTGGCTGGGGAGATGCAGAACTCTTTGCAGCTTTCGGTTCCGAACTTGTAGGAGAAACTCTGCTTGGTCTGCCTGCAAGCCTTAAACTCGATAACATCGGCGGGTACAAGGACCCCTCAAAGATCTGCTTCGTCTCATACGGTGGATTCTACGGTGCCAAAGACGGGTATGACTCGGCTAGCCCTGAAGGGGAACGCGTCTTGACTTCAGGTGTCGTAGGAGGAAACCTCGAATATCAGAAATTCGATCCGAGCAAGATTACCGAAAGTGTTGCTCACGCTTTCTATGATGACAGCAAAGGCGACCTCCACCCCTCAAAGGGAGAGACCATTCCGTTTACTGATCCTGAGAAAATCTCCTACACCGGAGGCTCAGAGAGCAGGTACACCTGGGACAAGGCTCCGAGATATGATGGAATTCCTGGTGAAGTTGGTCCTCTTGCACGCATGCTCGCAGCAAAAGAGCCACTCGTAACTGGTGTTGCTCAGGCTCTCAACGAGAAAGAATATTCTGCAGCTAACGTTTACACTAGAGTGCTGGCTCGTATCCAGGAAACTGCTGTTGTAGCATACAACCTTCTCAACTGGGTAACAAATGACTATGACCCGACCGGCAGGATCTCTGTCCCCATAGACCTCTCTGCGGCTAAGAATTCCCAGGGTATGGGCCTGTGGGAAGCTCCACGTGGAGCACTTGGACACTGGGTCTCATGTGACGGCAGTGGAAAGGTTGCCAATTATCAGGCTGTAGTTCCGACCACCTGGAATGTATCCCCGAGAGATGCCGCAGGTGTTCCTGGCCCGCTTGAACAGGCTCTTATCGGATCAAAAATCAATGCTGTACAGAACATTCTTGGTGTCGATTATACCAACCCTCTTGGTATCTTCCATACCGGTAGATCCTATGACCCATGTATTTCATGCGCAGTCCACACCACTGACCTGACCGGGAAAAACGCTCCAGTTACCCTAAGAATAGTGTAAGGAGATGACCCACAATGAAATCTAACAACAACCCTCTGGTTGTTGAGCGCTATACCATAACTGACAGGATAGCTCATACAGTTCACGCTATAGCTATGATAGTGCTCATAATCACTGGGTTAAAGATATACGCTGGATGGGACTTTATGAGCTTCCATTCAGCCCGCGCCCTCCATATGATTGCGGTTCCGTTCCTGCTTGCAATGAACTGGATCCTTATCCCTTACAATGTTTTATCTGGAGGTCACGGGTTTATGGGTAAAATCTCACACTTTACGGACCATTATATTTTTGGTCCTAAAGATGCAACCCGTCTTGGTGGTATAATTAAGAACTTCTTCAGGAAAGGCAGATACCCAGCATTTACCATCTATGATGAGCGCAAGGGACACTATGTCACAAAACTTCACCCCGTAATGAAGTTCTTAATTGTGCTTGAAGGTACAGCAATATTCTTAATTGCGGTTTCAGGCATTGTGCTTTACAAGCTTGACTGGTCGCTTTTCGGCCTTCCCATAGCATCATGGATTCTTTCGGCTGGAAATCTGATCGCACCTGCGTTTGGCATGAGTTCCTTGCAGTTCCTCAGAGCTCTCCACCTGCTAATGACATACTGGTTTGTCTTTGAACTGGTGGTGCATGTTGGTATTCTGGAGTTTGATCCTCGTGTCTGGAAGTATTACAAAGCTATCTTCTGGACAGGAAAAGAAGACCTCTCAGATCCTCACTATGTAGAGGTTATCAACAAAGCAAATCCAAAGTTTCTCTCTAAGGAACGCAGGCAGTAAAAACATTAAAAAAGATTGTTAATTAAAAATCTTAACGGAAAAGGTAATATAGGCATATTCCAAATCCTGTACGCCTTTTAATTAAGTGAGAATATGTCTATATTACATGCTCCTGTCCGCATCCTTGGGTGCGGAAACCTTTTAATGGGAAATGATGGTGTTGGCCTCAAAGTTATTGAGGCTCTTCACAAAACCGAACTTAATAACCTCAAAGATCTTGATATCGTGGATACAGGAGTCTGCGGGCTCGATCTCCTGAGTCTTTTTGATGATGCTAGAAAGGTCATTATAGTAGATGCCGTTCTGGCAAATAGCCCTCCGGGTTCTGTACACCGTATAGAAGGCAAGGACTTACTGGAAGGTGCCGAGTTTTACCCAATGGTTTCAGTACATGATGTAACAATTACGGATGTATTGAAAATAGGAGAACAGATTCAATCACTTCCTGAAATTGTGCTCATCGGAATTGAAATAGGATCTCCTGCCACTGAAATTACACAGGAAATAAGCCCAGATGTCCTTAAAGGAGTGGACAAAGCCATAAGGATTATCAGGGAAGAACTTTCTTCCTCATTTTGATTTTATTTTTGTTAGTTTATTTTGATTTTATTTTGTTCTATTTTCCCTATTCTTCTCTCATTTTACCCTTTTCTCTTATTTTTTCTTCTGTTCTTCTCTTTTTCCCTTATTTCTCCTGTCCTCCTTTTATTTTTTTCTATTTCTTCCTGCCCTTCTAATATTAATCTAACTTTTTTCTTCATTTAAAATTTAAAACCTGTTAGTATTAATATAACTCATTTTCCTTTGCAGGTTTGGGTTCTCCAGGCACCCAGTTGCTATAGAGTCTCCACTCTATTAAGGAGTCCTTTCTATCGGATTCAATATAAAATCTCCATATAAACGGCTCAACTATCGCAGAGAATTCGAAATCTACAAAAGTATCAGGTAAAAGTATAGCTTCTTTGACTTCTCTTGTGTTTGTCATTATTCGAATGCTTGCCTCATTGACATTCAGGTTACTTAATTCAAGGCGTACTGATTTTCCGGCTTCAGCTTCAAAAGAAAAATTATTCCCGCTCAAGGTTCCAGCAGTGTGGAATTTGCGCCCCTTGCTATCAACCTTAGGTACTCTGGTTACAGGTGGAGTTATCGGTTTGGTTGCACTTACCGGGGTTTGTTCAATCGGAACTGCCTGCGTAGCCAGGATTGGAGGCTCGGCTACAGGCGGAGCTGGAGCTCTAGGTATTTTAACTTCAGGCGGCTCTACCCTGGGAGCCCGAGGCACTTCCAATGATGGGGCTTCAGGTGCTCTTACCGGTCCTACCGGCGACGCTCTTGGTGATCGCACCGGAGATTCCGGGAATAATGGAGTTGGGACCTCTGATACCTCAGGCTCAGTTGCTGGTGATATAGAGGGCTCAGGTGCGCCTGTGAAAAATTCTGCATCCAGGCTTTCTATAGTAACTGGCCCTATTACACCATCAACTTTCAATCCGCGTGCTTCCTGGTAGCTTCGGACAGCCAGTTCGGTTTCCCCCCCAAAAATACCGTTAGCTCCAACTTCGGGTATAGGGATACCCAAAAATATCAAAGCCTGCTGAACTTTCTTTACTGCAGGTCCGCTATCCCCTCTTTTGAGAACTCTTTCATTGTCATAGCAAGCTTCTAAAACCTCATTGCCTGCAAACCTCGGCGATTTTAAATCGTGACCATCCCCAATAGTCATATTCTATCCCCCATATTTTGCTGCATAATTTTCTTCCCTCAAATATGCAGCATCTTTTCTGATATTACTAGCCTTAAAAATTCAATAAACAGGGTAGTGATATTAAAATATATAAGTTTTTAGAAAAACTATATTATTTTAATGCATGTAGGCCATTTCCACAATTTAGATAGATTTAAGAGATTAATAGTATTAGAAAACTATTATTAGAAAACTATTATTAGAAAACTATTATTAGAAAACATCTCAACTAATCAATAATTCTATTTTGACAGGTCCGAAACACCTTCGAAAATCCTACTATTGTTATTTCATCTTGCTGCTGGTCGTTACAATACTCTTGTTGTGCAGGAATACTCTGCGCAGGAAATACTGTTTGTGAAGTGAGTATTGAAAATGCCATAGTCTTTAATATATTAGATTCCATTCATTATATGTCTATATTTATAATATTTGTTACATGGGGGAAGGAGAACGGATAATGAGAGTTTACTTGAAAAGTTTAAAAATCTCGATTTCATGAAAATGGACCGACGGACGTTTATAAAGGCGGTTGGGGCACTTGGAGCTTCTTTATTTTTACAAACTTATAAAAGTGACATGGCAAAAGCTCTTAGCGACCTGCCTGAAACTAAAGTAGTCTGGCTTCACGGCGTAATGGATTCGGGATGTACCATATCAATGCTGGATGGAGGCACCCCTGACATCTTAGAGTTCCTCCAGCTTTTTAACCTCAACCTGCTCTATCAGGAAGTCCTGATGATGCAGCAGGGGATATTCGTAGACGGAAAACCTGCAAATACGAGTGACCTGAATTCGGAAATCCTTCTTGAAGAGATTCTGGAAAAAGAGAAAGGCTACGTCCTTATTGCTGAAGGCGCAATCGCAAACGGACCTCATGGTTCTGGAAAATACATGGTCCTCGGAGGAAAAATCTATAGAGATATTTTCGAAAAAGCTGCGAGAAATGCCTCAGTAATTGTTGCAATCGGGCAGTGTGCAACCCATAGTGGTGTAAATGCCGCTGAAAGTGATATAGTTGGACTTTTGGATCACCGTGGGGTTGCTTTTACAATGGAAGACTCGTCAAAAGGCATTGTAGACCTGCTTGGGATAGATACGCCAGTAATCAATGTTAATGGCTGTCCTGCCCATCCGGATTGGGTATTTTTGACAATAGGGGCAGTTGCTCTCGGAAAAATTAAAGTGCCTGACGATTTACCTGAAGTGCTGGATAGGTGGCATCGTCCCAAGGTTTTCTATCCCCCGGATCACACAGTGCACGAAAACTGTCCGCGCCGCGGATATTACGATCGGGGAGAGTTTGAAACAACAGTAGGTGGATCGAAATGTCTCTGGAAACTTGGATGCAAGGGACCTTATTCACATGCTGACTGTGCTACACGCCACTGGAATGGTCACCTCAGTTTCTGTCCGCAGGCAGGTTCTCCATGTATAGGCTGCGTACAGCCAGGTTTTCCAGATAGTACAAGGCCTTTCTATGTGGAAATTGAAGATGCTGGAATTGTCGGTACTAACCTTGATACCATAGCAGGCGTTGCGATAGCAGGGGGCCTTATTGCTGCAGGGGCTCACGCCTTAAGAAGAACGGTTTTGAAAAAGCCAGAAGAAAAGGAAGGCATCACTGAAGATACTGCGTCAGAGGAGATCGGGGGTGAAAAATAATGGTAGAGGTGACTGTAGACCCTCTTTCAAGAATTGAGGGACATTATAGAATCAATACTGAAGTCAGTGCGGATGGCGTAATCACTGATGCTCAGAGTAACGGCCTGGTCTTTAGGGGGTTTGAAAGGTTTCTTCAAAAACATGACCCTAGAGATGCAGCCCTTCTGACTATGAGGATCTGTGGGGTCTGCCCAGTTTGTCACAGTATCTCGGCAGCAAATGCTCTAGATGACCTTTTTGGAGTAGCGGACCAGGTTCCCAAAAATGGTCTTGTTATGCGGAATATACATCAGGCAATGAATTTCATAGCCAGTCACGCAGCCCATATCTATATACTCTGGGGCCCGGACCTTGCAAATCCAGCTTACCGCGATATCCTCACTCAATATGGAAATGTTGGAAATGCAGTATGGGGAGAATTATCCGGACGTTTTATGCCTCTTGTAAACCAGTTTAACGGTACTCATTATCCAGCTGGTTCTTCTTATGTTGCGGCGCTAAGGGAATTCCGTCGCCTTCATGACGGTATTTCTCTTGTTGCAGGCAAGATGCCTCATCCTGTACTACAGCATGTAGGAGGAGTGGTTTACTCTCCAACGGTTGCAGATATTCAACAGCTTATTGCGTATATTTCCGAGACTGCAAAATTCGTTGAATCATTTACGCTTGGGGTTCCTCCGGAAACCTGGATTGAAAACACTTATAGGGCTTCTTCCCCGGAAAAAGCTGTGAATTTCGTAATTGGACACCTGCAAGAACTTCTTAATAAGTCTCTTACAAACAACGACTTTTCACATTCTTCAGGCTGGGGAGATGTTCCTCTTTTTGCAGCTTTTGGTTCGGAGCTGGTTGGAGAAAAACTTCTAGGCTTGCCAATTAGTCTGAAACTGGACCGTGGAGGGGGCTATAAGAATCCCGATCAGATTGGTTTTCTTTCTTACGGGGTCTTTTTCAAGCCTGAAAAAGGGGACGGGTATGACCCTACAAGCCCAGCGGACAGCAGGGTCATTCCATCAGGCTATATGAACGGGCGTTTGCAGCTTGAGAAATTTGATCACACGAAGATCTCGGAGAATATTACTCATGCGTTTTATATTGATCAAGAAGAAGATCGTCCTCCCTGGAATGGGGTTACAGAGCCTGAGTCAAATCCTGATGAAATTGATTATACCAGAGGCTCAGAAAGCCGTTATTCCTGGGTAAAGGCTCCTAATTATGCTGGCATCCCCTGTGAGGTTGGACCTCTTGCCCGCCTTCTGGTTATGGGAGAACCTCTTGTAACAGGCCTTGCAAAAACTTTCGCAGAAAATGGCTATTCTCCTGCAAACAACTATACCCGCATGCTTGCAAGGATGCAGGAGATCCTGGTAGTAATACCCGAACTGTTGAAATGGCTCAGGCAGGATGTCCAGGCAGGCGGAAAGGTTGCAGTACACACTGAACTTTCCATGGCAAAAAATTCCACAGGAATGGGCTTGTGGGAAGCCCCGCGAGGAGCTCTGGGACATTGGGTGGCTACAGGTGCAAATTCCATGACAACTCTGTACCAGGCTGTGGTTCCAAGTACCTGGAACCTTGCTCCACGGAATGCACAGGGGATTCCAAGCCCTGTTGAGCAGGCTCTTATAGGCACAAAAATTTCAGCTGCCGAAAATGCCCTTGGAGTGGATTATTCAAATCCGCTCGGAATCATGCATACAGCTCGCTCGTACGATCCCTGCCTTGCATGTGCGATTCATACAATAGATAAAACCGGAAAACATCCGGACCGAATTCTCAAGGTAGTTTAAGAGGAGGCTGGAAATATGGTAAGATCGGCTGAAAGACCTGCTTCCAAAAGAATAATTGTTGAACGCTATACCTGGCTTGAGAGAGTTACTCATCTGGTGCATCTTGTTGCCATGTTTGTCCTTCTTATTACAGGGTTCAAAATCTATGCTGGCTGGGATTTTATGTCCTTTGGAACTGCCAGGGCATTGCATATGATTGCTGTGCCTTTTTTCCTGGTTGCAAACTGGCTTCTGGTTCCCTATAATATATTCTCATGCAAAGGAGAGAAATGCAGCCTCAATGATCGTATAGGGCATTTCAAAGAGTCTTACCTGTTTGGGGTAGCTGATGCAGAACGCCTTATTGGTACAATTAAAAACTTCTTTGGAAAAGGCAAGTATCCAGCTTTTACAATCTATGATGAGCGTGAGGAGCACTATGTCACAAAACTTCATCCCGCGATGAAGATCCTGCTTGTTTTCGAAAGCCTGGCAATTTTGCTGGTAGCTCTCACAGGAATAGTGCTTTACAGTTATACCTGGGCTCCGTTTGGAATTCCGATTTCAGAATGGATTCTCTCTATAGCTTGGTATTTTGCATCCCTGATCAATGTTAATGGGCTAAGCCTGATCCGTTTTTTGCATTTGTTTGCAGCTTACTGGTTTGTCCTTGAGCTTATAATTCATGTAGGAATTCTTGAACTTGATCCTGATGCATGGAAGTATCATAAGGCAATCTTCTGGTCTGGAAAGGAAGATCTCTCAGACAGGCATTTTGTCAAAGTTATTGATGAGGGCGATCAGAAAAGAACAACAAAAGATATTGACTGAAAATTTCGATGTAAAAGATAAGTATGGTAGGATTTATGCGTTTGAGACAAGGAATTAATAGTATTAAACTTTGCATTAAACTTTCAATTGCCTAACAATTCACTTAAAACCCAGGCCCTATTGCGATTGATTTTTCACATCAAATGTGTAAGTCCTAATAGATATTTCAAAAAACTTCTGGGATTACTCGGCTTAACTGAGAAAACAATACCAAAAATAAGAAACTGCCTAAATTTACAGGCCTGTGATTTAATAAAAATCGATTAGACACTCTAATAAAACTTGCAGCATAGTAATTGAATTAGTTGATTCTCCAATTAAATGAGTTGTCAGGCAAAGAGTATTGATGTGTATAGAGTATTTTACTATGCAAGCATATTATAATGGCAGTGAGGATTTAATTATCTATAAAAGTTTCCAAATAATTATATATCGTCCATCCATATTTTAATATGGGAATCTGAGTGTATGAACTGGCAACAACCTTTGATAAAAGTCGGCCAGACCATCCTTAACCTCTTGATTCTTTCTTCAGTGGCAGTGCTCGGGCTAACTGTGGTTGAGGTTGTTCTCAAATGTTTGGTAATTCAGAGCCATTTTTGAGAGTTCTCGGCTTTTCTTTTATTTCCTGTTTTTCTATTTCTTTTTCTATTTCTTTTTCTGATTCTTGTTAATTCCACTTTATTTCAATTTTCCATCCTCTTTATTCATTTTATTCATTTTTTTCTTTACTTCGTTTTTCTTCTTCTCGCTTTTTCAATTTTTTGCTTCTTCTATAACCGAAATCCTTATCGTAAAGCCAGCGCTATGGCAGGACTATGACAACGCAAAGGGAAATCCAAGTAATTTGCGGGAACATAAATATCCCAAATCTTTCAGGCTTTCTTAAAACAATAAGCTCGATAGCCTCCGAAAATGAAGTCATAATCCAGGGCTTAAATGCAGACCTTATAGCGGGAGAACGGCATCTTCATTTTGCAGTTGGAAAAGCTCTTCGAGCAATCGCTGCGGGCAGAAACATAGCCAAAGATCCGGGTATAGAGATTATGCGGTACGCATCCGGAGAAAGGCAGATTGAGAGAAGTTTTTCAATAGGATTGCATCAAGGTGAAAATAATGCCGTATTTGTGCTACTTGGAGAAATGGATAATCTGGTGATTGCTCTCTCTGCAATCCGAAAACTAATCCTTGAAAAATCCTGTACTGAGTTACTTGCTTATTCGGATTCCAAAAGGCAGGAAATCCTTTCGTTGTTTGGTATTACCAATGCCGAAATTGAGGCTTCAGGTGATGAACATATTCCTGAACTCGTGATTGAGAGGGTGGCGCTGGCAGACTTTGTGAAGTAAAAAGTGTCCTGAAAAACACCTGGATACACTTGTCTCAAGCCAGTCCATGAGAGAAATGCAAGACTTCTTGAGCTTTCTCGGGCTTTAACTAGGGTATCTCTCTTAACTTTATCAAACAAGAAGGTTTTTTTACGTACCTACAGGATCTCCTTTGTGAATACTTTAAGATATAATATCTAGATATCTAGCTCCGGTTTTAGCCAATAGATTCATTAATATACTATTGTGTTAAGAGATCACGTAAACATCAGAGTAAAATACCGGAAAAGAACTTCGTTATCAAGAAGCAGATTATCCTCAAGCAGAAAATGGGAGTTGATTGTTATTTCTTATCCAAAGACCGTAGAAGAGATGATTGATTGTGCAGGGCCTATTGAGTGTGAGTTATTGCCAAGACTTATTCAGGTGACCGAGTCTGCTGCTATTGCCGCTGCCTATCAGATGGGGCGTGGGAACAAAAACTTTGCAGACCAGGTAGCGGTCGCCTCCATGCGAAGAATGCTAAATAAGCTTGATATGAAAGGCATAATCAAAATAGGGGAAGGAGAAAGGGATGAAGCTCCCATGCTTTATATAGGGGAGCAGGTAGGAACAGGAAAGGGAGACCTTGAAGTCGATATTGCAGTCGATCCGCTTGAGGGAACAAACCTTACCGCAGATGGGGGTCCTGGCTCGGTTGCAGTCATGGCAATGGCGGAAAGAGGTGGAATTTTCCATGGGCCTGATATTTATATGGACAAAATTGTTGTCGGGCCGGATGTTGTACGCTATGAGGAAGAACATCCTGATGAAAAAATTGACCTGGATGCCCCAGTCAGTCATAATCTTAAGATAGTTGCAAAAGCTCTTGAAAGAAATGTTGAGGAGCTTGTTGTTGTAGTTCTTGACAGGCCAAGACACGCCCAGAAAATAACTGAGATTCGAGAAGCAGGTGCCCGTGTAAGGCTGGTCAGTGACGGAGATCTTATGCCTGGGGTTGCAACTGCAATCCGTGGGTCAGGAATTCATATGGTTATGGGTGCTGGTGGCTCAGGCGAAGCTGTGCTCACAGCCGCTGCAATCAAAATCCTTGGAGGAAAGATCCTCGCAAGGCTTGTACTTCCCACGGTTGCAAATGGAAAAAGTCAAGATAAAATCAATGAAGAAATTGAGGAAAAACTTCCCAGGCTCGAAAGAATGGGAATCACTCTTGAAAATCTCAAGGATATCCTTGATACTAACAAGCTTGTACCCGGGAACGATGTGATTTTCTCGGCAACAGCTGTAACTCCAGGTCATTTTCTGCAGGAAGTCCACCTGTTCGGTGGCGGTGGTGCCAGAGTAAACACTATTTCAATGGGTGCATCCGGGGCTGTTAAGTTTACAGATAGTATCTACATAAGGGATAAACGGGAGACTCCCCTCTATCTATAACTCCTTTTTATCCTTTTCTTTTTCATTCTTTTCTAAAACATGGATTTCTAATTAAATACAGAATTGAGAAATATAAAATTATAGAGTTAAAAATTATAGAATTAAGAAACATAGAATTGAGAAATTCAGAAATAAGAAGTATAGAATTAAAAAACATAGCTTTTTGAGTAAATATGAAGGTCTATCTTGAGAGTTTTGGCTGTTCGGCAAGCCAGGCATCAGCCGAGATAATGAAAGCAAGCATAGAAAGACTTGGGCACAAGTTATTGAGTCCCGAGACTGTCGACCAGGCAGAAGTCTATATCTGCAACTCCTGTACAGTAAAATATACAACAGAACAGAAAATCCTCTACAAAATCCGCAGGATGGGTGAACTAGGTGTACAGGTTATCGTTTCTGGCTGCATGCCCGAGGTTCAGCTTGAGGATATTCTTCACGCAAATCCCGAAGCCCATATCCTGGGAGTAAATGCGATTTCCCGACTTGATGAGCTTCTTTCCTCAATCGAGAAAAGAAATGAGAAAGATTTGTCTGAAGGAGCACGTTTTGAGTTTCGGACTTCTGAACCTCTGGGTTTTCTCAATGTTCCACGCGAACGCTCCAATCCAAATATTCACATCTGCCAGATCTCTCTGGGCTGCAATTTCGCATGTTCTTACTGCATTGTGAAACATGCAAGAGGCAAATTGCGCTCTTTTCCTCCAGATGAGATAGTCGAAGACATTCGTGCAGCTGTTGCAGAAGGGTGCAGGGAAATCTGGCTCACTTCTCAGGACGACAGCCAGTACGGAATGGATACAGGTGTCAAGCTTCCGGAGCTTCTATGCATGATCTCAGCAATTCCTGGGGACTTCAAAGTGAGGGTTGGAATGATGAATCCCTTTTCTGTCCTCCCAATTCTTGATGATCTGGTAGAAGCTTTTGATTCCGACAAGATCTTCAAACTGCTCCATCTCCCGATCCAATCCGCTTCCCATTCCGTCCTGAAGAGAATGAACCGCCTACACAAAATGGATGCAGTAGACACGATCATTAAAAAATTCCGTGCCCGTTTCAAAGACCTCTCCCTCTTCACCGATATAATTGTTGGCTTTTGTGATGAAACCGATGATGAGTTCAAAGAAACGGTCGAGTGGGTACAAAAATACCGGCCTGAAAAAATCAATATTTCAAGGTATTCTCCCCGCCCGCACACGAAAGCCTTTTCCTTCCGGAACCTCGACTCCCGTATTTCCGTACAGCGCTCCCGCGACCTGCATAAAGTCTGCGAGCAGATCAAGCTTGAATCCAAGCAGACAATGATCGGCTGGAAAGGTCGGGCTTTTGTTTCGAAGTATACTGAAATAGGAGATGTTCTCACCCGTACTGACTCTTACCGCCCGGTTGTTATAAGCAACTCGAATCTAAAACCTGGCCAGTATGCTAATGTGGAAATTGTTGCTGCAAAGCCTGGATATTTCCTTGGAAAACTGGCCAAGGATCGGATCAGGTTCTGAAACATAAGGAATTGAGTAGAGCATGCTATAATTGAGTAGAGCATGCTATAATTGAGTAGAGCATGCTATGATACTTGTCTATAGATCTGATTTTTGCTTTATTTGTTCTCAATTCCTCCAAAAAACTCTTTCTAAGATATCCATTGAAAATATAATCTTCCCGAAAATAAAGTTCGAAATCTCTATGAGCTTGAATGCTTTGAGTTCTCTCTCCAATAACGAACACCCATTCAAGTTTTAATAAAGAAACTCCTGCGGTCTGAGTTCTTGATATCCGGCTTTTTTTGAAAATACTCGAATATTCCTGATTTTCTCTGTATCTCTTTTTAACAGTTAAATTTGTTTCAAAATTACAGTGCAAGATAAATGCAATAATCCGTGTTTGCATAGAAATGTATAAATACATTCCCTCATATGAGGGAAATATAGCATAGAACTTTCGGATACTTAATCATAAAGGGAACAGATGGAGTAAAAAGAATGAAAATTTGTGTAACCGCAAGCGGTAAAGGACTTGACTCAAAAGTAGATCCCAGGTTTGGAAGATGCAGCTACTTCATAATTTATGACTCTGAAACCAAGTCAGTGGAATCTATATCAAACGCAGGTTCCATTGCTTCTGGCGGTGCTGGCATTAAAGCAGCAGAGCTTATTGCAAACGCAGGGGCCAGTGTACTTTTAACAGGTAGTGTAGGTCCCAATGCATTTTCCATTTTCGCAGATTTTGGTATTGATGTTCAAGTCGGAGCAAAGGGTACAGTTCGGGAAGCCATCAGACAGTACGAAGCTGGAGAACTTCAATCAATCCGCGGTCCTAATAGCGCTCCTGGCATGAGAAAGAGAGGCGGTATGGGAAGAGGAATGAATGGAAGTGGCATGGGAAGGGGAATTACAGATCCATACAATCAATAAATGTCACTGATTGATAAAAGTAATTAAAATACAGGTGATTATATGAAAATAAGTATTCCTACAAGAGATATGAATGGTCTGGAAGGGATTGTTGAACAGCATTTTGGAAAAGCTCCTACCTATACCATAATAGACACAGAAACCGACCAAGTCACGGTAATTCCTAACACCAGTGAACATATGGGAGGCGTCGGACTTCCTCCTGAATACCTTTACCAGAATGGAGTGGATATTATGCTCTGCGGTGGGCTTGGGTTCAAGGCTGTAAATATGTTCGAATCCTATGGAATTAAGGTTTTTGTAGGAGCTGGAGGCACAGTAAAAGAAACGTTTGAGGCCTGGAAAGCAGGAAAGCTCCAGAATGCGACTGCAGAGAATTCATGTACCGAACATGGACAAGAAAGGCATCACCATCACTGAAATTGCAAAACTACTGCCAGAAAGTGCAAGCAATCTCTAAATCGTCTAAAGATTTTCAATACTCAAAATTTTAGACGAAACGATGGCTTGTCTTTAAACAGATCTTCAAATGATTATACAGGACAATTTGAAACTCGGAGTAAAGGCGTCAAGGATGCTGTGTTCACCTTGATGGATGCCTGGTTTGATGAAGAGGAAAGTGAGGAAATTAAAAGAAAAGAAATATCTGCAATATCCCTGGCTTGATAGAGCTCGAAGATCTTAAGCTCCGAAAATCCGGACTTGTGGTTTTTGGGGAAGTTACGGTTGAAATTGAGGGTGAAACCGATTTAAAAAGAGTGGAGTTGCTCTCAGAAGACATCAAAAAGGCTGTTAAAAAGAAAATTGAGAACCTGGAACATATTGTTGTCAATATAAAACCTGCGCAAAGGAAGAATTTAAGGCTAGCTTTCCTTGTTTTCGATAAAGATGGACTCCAAGCAAAGCTTTCGGAGTATCTTGGAAAGGCCCCTTATTTTCTTTTCATAGAGCTTGAACAGGGCAGGGTCAGAAATTGGAAAACTCTCGAAAATTTATTTTCCAATTATGAGAAGAAGAGAGGCATCAAGGCTGTGGACTTAATCATCCGAAAGAAGGCAAATGTCCTTGTGGTAAGAACAGTCACACAAGGTCCCTACTGCATGCTTCGGGCGAATTTTGTAAAAATCCTGCGAATCCCTGACAAGACAGGCCTGTATGAGATGTCCTCGATAGGTTTCAGAATCTCGAAGAAATCACAACTCCTATGGAATAATATGGAGATCGAATATGAAAATTGCAATTGCAAGCGGAAAAGGAGGGACCGGGAAAACCACAGTTTCCTTAAATCTTGCCCTTGCTCTCTCAAATGTACAACTTTTTGACTGCGATGTGGAAGAACCTAACTGTAATCTTTTCCTTGGCTTTGACCTTGAAAAAATGGAAGATGTCATTTACTCGGTGCCTGTAATCAATCAGGAAAAATGCGACATCTGCATGAAGTGTTCGGACTTTTGCCGTTATAATGCACTGGCTGCACTTCCTGACAAAATTTTATTTTTCCCTTCTTTATGCCACGGATGCGGGGGATGTACAATACTCTGCCCGGAAAAGGCAATCCTGGAATCTCAGAGATCCCTTGGAGTAATCGAAAAAGCAAAAGGAGGGAGTTCTCTGGAGTTTTACAGGGGACTTTTAAATATTGGGGAAACAATGGCATCAGCTGTTATAAGAACGCTCAAGAAGCATATTGATGACCAGAAAACTGTAATTTTTGATGCGCCCCCAGGAACTTCTTGCCCGGTTATTGCCTCTATTGGAGATGCGGATTACTGCGTGCTTGTTACTGAATCAACTCCTTTTGGTTTTCATGACCTCAGGCTTGCCGTAGACGTTGTAAGGGAACTTAAAATTCCCTTTGGGATTATCATTAACCGTTGGGGGTTAGGGGACTCAAGCGTTGAAGACTACTGCAAAACCAAAGGAATCCCGATCCTCCTCAAGATTCCCAACGATCGCAAAATTGCAGAACTTTATTCTCAGGGTATTCCCTTTGTTCGAAAAATGCCGGGATGGAATGAGAAATTTCTTGGTGTGTTTGAGGCAATAAAATCTCAGCTTGCAGGTCTAGAGGATGTGAAAATATGAAGCAACTTACTGTGATTAGTGGAAAGGGTGGGACTGGAAAGACAACTCTTACGGCAGCTTTTACCTCGCTTGCGAAAAATGCTGTTATTGCCGATTGTGACGTGGATGCAGCTGATATGCATCTTATCCTAAAACCAAGGGTTCTGCAAAAAGAAGACTACTACGGCCTTGAAGTTGCGAGGATTGACCTAGAACTCTGTATCGAATGCAAAAAATGTAGAGAATTTTGCAGGTATGAGGCGGTAAATAATAATTTTGGAGTTGACCCTTACAAATGCGAAGGCTGTGCTGTTTGCACTATTATTTGTCCCATAGGAGCAGTTTCCATGGAAAAAAGGGTCTCAGGTCTGGCTTTCTTTTCCGAAACCCGTTTTGGCCCCATGGCTCACGCACAACTCGGCATTGGAGAGGAGGCAAGCGGAAAACTTGTAAGCGTTGTTCGAAATAACGCGAAAAAACTTGCAGAACAGTATCATAAAGATTTAGTTATAATTGATGGCCCTCCTGGAACAGGTTGTTCAGCTATAGCAGCTATTACAGGCACAGACCTAGTTCTGGTGGTAAGCGAACCAACATTATCCGGAATCCATGACCTGAAAAGAGTTATTGAACTTACTGTACATTTTATGATCCCAACTGTTGTCTGCATAAACAAATATGACATAAATGAAGAGAATACTCAGCTGATTGAAAAATTCTGTATCGAAATGGGAATTCCAGTAATAGGCAGGCTTCCTTATGATGACATTACAACTAAAGCTATGCTTCAGGAACAAACCTTGATAGAGTATGCCAAAAACAGTGAACATGCAAACGAAAGCGAATTTGCAAGTCAGGTCTGGCAAATCTGGGCTAAAGTAGAAGAGATGTTTATAGATACCCAGGATAAACAGAAAATGATTAAATCCCTTGAAACAAAGAATCTATGATTCTTGGTAATGCTTAGGATTCTTGGTAATGCTTAGGATTCTTGGTAATGCTTAGGATTCTTGGTAATGCTT
>ENA-UOOM01000318-UOOM01000318.1-fermentation-metagenome-genome-assembly--contig:-NODE-318-length-58013-cov-9.678802_pt1 | contig 58013 bp, 37 predicted proteins | sample MGYA00245781_ERZ724031 | MGnify/ENA primary metagenome ERZ724031 (study PRJEB28704, sample SAMN03018317) | fermentation metagenome | biome: anthropogenic terrestrial biome; feature: soil; material...
ATTTTTTGCGAACAATAGAGGCCAAGTGTTCTTGACCTCTATTGAATGATTGATTCGTGTGAGCGCTTTATTCAAGCGTGATGTCATCGACCAAAAGGTCGTAAGCAGCATCTTTGCCTACTTTGAAACCAAAAAGATCATTTCCTCCTTTGACGGCTATATTAAAATCCTCTGGTATATTTAAAGTAATTTTGACCCAGTCATTCTCTGTGTTAATTGCTCCTCCATATTGGTTAGAAGAACTCTTACTTAATTCTTTATCAGTTACACAATCTCCCAAATTGAAAGGAATATAAGCTTGATACTTTCCGCTTATTTCATCAGAATATAAATTCAACGATAATGATTTTCCTCCCGTTCCTTTGATATAAAATACGACTTTAGTTTTTCCTTCCGCTGAAAATCCCTCAGGAACTGTGGCGGTAAATACATAATCGTTAGCTCCCGGAGTCCCTTTTATGGTAAGTGCTTTGGAATTGTTACGCCCTCCATCAACTTGAACTGCATAATCCTTCAATCCCAAATTAGGCTTTAATCCGCCTGTAAATGCAGTCCAGTCTTCAAAATCCGATCCGGGGAAAAGATTATTCGATGTCGGCGTGGGCGAATCGCCTTTTTGTGAGATCGTCACTTCTTTCGTCAGAGCGGTTCCTGTGAGGGCGAAGATTATTTTACCCGAAGCGCCGGAGGCCGCTGTTGCGGTTACCGTAACCGTTGCGTTGCCGGTTCCGCTTTCCGGGCTAACGGTAAAGCCGCTACCCTCCGTGGTCGTTGTCCAAGCTCCGGAAGCCGTAAGAGTAATACTTTGCGCATCTGCTGCGCTCGCTTCCAATTGAATCGTTGCAGGAGAAACTTCCAACGTGCTTGTACTGCTTCCGAAACGGGATTGAGTCAATCCTTCCACGTCGGCTGCAACCGTCGGCAGAATCTGATAAACCGCTTCACCATCTTTCGGTTGATTGATGCTGGCGATTCCTTTTAGCGTTCCGCTTCCCTGGGGAACCTTTTGATTTTTGAATACCGCGTAACTCGAGGTAAAGAGAATGAATTGCCCGCCGTTTTCAAATTCCATGTTGATTGAACCATGTTTGTCCGTGGCGAATGTTTTTTCCAAATCGGCTGCAACAACCTGTACATTCGGGACGGCTACATATTGCGATTCGTATTTACCGGCAAGGAAATCGGCCGCCGTTACTTCTTTCGCCGTTACGGTTTTCGTTCCTATTTTTGTCACATTTGCATTCGGAAGATTGTTGATTTGCAACAATCCGTTATAGGCAGACAACTTTTGATCTTTGAGGCTGATTTCGACTTCATCTCCGAATGTAAGCGTTTCGTTGTTCTCTACAAAACGCACCGCGATACCGGCTGTTTCATCCTGTATGACGATATTTTTCAGTGAAGTGGAATTTCCGCCTTCTTTATTTTGGATCACGACGGCTTTTACTTTCACCTCTTCGGTAATTGTGTACTCCGTTCCGGTAAATTTCGAACGTAATTCGGCAACAGTCCAGGAGCCTTGCTCTCCTTCATTCGGTTTCAGTGTAACGATACCGCCTACTTCCACATCTTCCCAATCAACAATGGTTGCAGAAGGCTGTACTACCGTAACGCCGGTTGTAGAAAGCTGGATGGACGGGTATGTGTACTTTTTACCGGTTTCGACGGCTTGTGCATCGGGTGTCCATTCGTAAGTTTGGCCTCCTACTTTAAACGATATCTTCGCATCCTTCAGGTCTTGTCCCGGCACGAGGATGGCCGCTACGGTAGCTGTTTTTCCGGAAGCGGCTACAACAGGGGTGATCGTTTTGACCGTTGTGCCTGTGGTAATACTTCCGTCGGCTAAGTTAAAGGTACCGTCGGTTTTCAATCCTTCGATCGAAACCGTTAAGCCGTCCAGTGACGTTACACCGTCGCCTGCCGAAACATTCAGTACCAGCATGGCCAGTTGATGCTTGAATTGAAGAGCGACCGCCGGTTCCGATTGGTTGACGGCGTTATTGGAAAACAACAGGTCGATGGCCGCCGGTTTGGATTGGTCGGCTACGTCGATGGCATACACATTGTTTGCGAGCGATTCCCGATAGGGATAATACGCGATAAAGTCCAAGTTGCCTGTTTCGGGGAACGTAATGCCTTCCGTTGCGGCGGTAAAGACTCCTTGTTCGGCTTCGGTGGGAGTCGTATACTTGATATTCGATTTGCTATCGTATACGCCGTCCGGCAATTTCTGTCCGGCATTCAGCGCATACACGCCGATAGCGTCGCCCGCATTCCAAGTCGTTCCGGCGGCCCGTGTGGTTACACTTGCTCCGATAGAAGCTTGGAATTTCACCTGATTTTCGCCGCTAAGCGGGTTTGTCAGAGGTTCGTCTTCACTATTACAGGAACCGAAAGCGACGGCCCCGAGAAGCAGAAGAGAAAAAATTTTATTACTTTTCATAAGGCTGAATATTTTAATGATGGATAATTGAACGAATTGACTAGAGTATATATTATGATAATGGTTTTACAACTCATTTTCCGCTAATTCCAGTGCGGTGATTGGGATGCGTTCTTTTTAACTTCTTTCGCCACATCGGCGGGCAAGTTGGGGAAAAACGTAAAGCCCGTTTCCTGTTCCAACGTTTCGACCGATACGATATTGCTGTAATAGGGCGATTTTGTATCGGCGTTTTCCATCCGGAAAGCGATCGAAGTATAGGCGCCGCCGTTTTTTTGCTTACGCAACAATGCCTTGTACAGGTATTTTGGTACAACGGATCCTTTTTGATTATTGTCATTGACATACGTGTATTGCTGGGAAGACTCGGGAAGAATACAGCCGGTCACCACATAGAGCGTATCATAAGCAGATTGTTTACACCACTCACGAACTTTATTTTCGAGCACGGCCCACGGCCCGCTGTTCATATCTTTGTCTTGCGGAGCCATATTAGTAAAATAAAAAGTTGTTTCATTTAGGACTCTCGTTGCGTTTCTATCCGCACTGGCCAATAGATGTCCTCTATTATACGTCATGCTAGACCAACCATTATATAAGGTGGGTTGCACACTTTTGGGTGAAATGATAGGGTCGTAATCCCATTCTTCTGTCCTGCCGGCATCCCCTAAATACATCGAATGCATTGGATATGCCACCCAATACGGCACGCGATTTTCGGTATCGTACAAGATACTGTAATTGCGGATGCTCGTATTATTGACCGTATAGCTTGGATTCAACCAGTCTTTGTCGCCGACCATGTGCAGGGCCGAAGCGGAGTGGGGCGCCGTTCCGCCCGACGTGTAAGCCGGTATCTCCATGTAGGATGTCGAGAGGGCGGCGGTCGATTCGAGACCATCCAGCTCGATGGTATAACGATATGCTTTACCGCCTTGCAGAATTTCCTTCGGACGCCAGGTAAAGGTCTTCCCTTGAAGGGTGAAGTCGACGGTCAATGCTTCCGGTTGTCCGGTGGGGAAAAACATCCCCGATGCCTGCTTTTGCGTGGAACTTCCCGACACGGCCAATTCAATGTCGCCCGTTGACGTTTCGTCGGCTTTGAGCGTTCCGCCGGCCAACGAGAACGAACCCCGCACGAGAGCGCCTCGAGCTGTTACCGTGAGTCCATCCAACGTAGAGCCTTCTTTTTTTGGCGTAATGTTCAAGACGATTTTTGTCAGCGGGCGCCGGAACTCCAGCGTCCGGGCGCCTCCTTTTGCCTTGCTGATATCTTGTAAGTTGTTACTGTAGAAAAACTCCGTTTGTTTGGTAAGGTCGATGGAATAGGCATATCCGGTTATCGATTCGTTGTACGGATAATAAGCGATCAGATCGATCGAAGCATCCCCTTCGGGATAATAGATGTTTTTTCCTTTCGGATAGAAAAAGCCGTCCCCTTGAGTGGTAAAAGCCACATTCTCGCTTCCGTCGAAGATGTTCCCTTCTTCCAGAGGCATTTGGTGGTTGACGGCAAAGATTCCGATGGCGTCATCCGCTTCCCATTGCGCACCGGTAGCGCGTGGGGTAATATCCGCTTCCGTTTGTATCAGGACGCTTCCGAAATAAAGGGGCGTTTTTTCTTGTTTTTGTAATACCGGTTGTTCTTGATCGCAAGAAGCTAAAGGAAGAAGGATGAGTGAAAATAACGGTAAATACAGTTTTTTCATTTTTAATTTATTTGAATAACAATTTTTCATTCTGTTTATCAATATGGTTGAAAATAAGATGTTACATCTTTATTCTTTGTCCTTGCAAATGTATGGATTATTTTTCCCACTAACAAAAAAAATCAAGAACAATTTGTTAAGACGTAAGTCAAAAGGATCGTTTATCTTTGTCTCTTGCCGTTAAGAATGACTATTTGTAAACGGATGAGATGAAAAGTGTCAATCAATAACATCCGGCCTTAGGAATAGGAACGACTATAATTCCCGGATAGATACAAAGATACCCTGTCAAAAAGTCATCTTTTATGTCGTGGCAAGAATTTTGATCGGTCTTATATAATGAATAAAAAGTATAATCGAAAAAAACTATCTATATGAATTTTAATAATTTTACAATCAAAGCCCAAGAGGCCGTGCAAAAAGCCATCGAGTTGGCGCAGGGCAGCGGGCAACAACTTATCGAACCGGTACATGTACTGAAAGGGGTGATGTTGTCGGGAGAGAATGTGACGGGCTTTTTATTTCGTAAGCTTGGCGTGAATCCCTCTCAGATTGACAGCCGCTTGGAGCAGGAAATCGCTTCCCTGCCGAAAGTGTCGGGCGGAGAGCCGATGCTGAGCCGCGAAACGAATGCCGTTTTTACGAAGGCTTCCGATTTATCGTCTAAGATGGGCGACCAGTTCGTATCGCTTGAGCATCTGTTGATGGCATTGATGAGCGAAAACAGTCCCGCATCGCAGATTCTCAAAGATGCCGGTGTGACGCAAAAGGAACTCGAACTGGCGGTGAAAGAACTTCGCAAAGGTGAAAAAGTAACCAGCCAGTCGGCCGAAGATACCTATCAGTCGTTGAGTAAATACGCGATCAATCTTACGGAAAAAGCGCGTGAGGGCAAGCTCGACCCGGTGATCGGGCGTGACGAGGAAATACGCCGTGTATTACAGATATTGAGCCGCCGCACCAAGAACAATCCTATTCTTATCGGCGAGCCGGGAACGGGTAAAACGGCCATTGCCGAGGGATTGGCGCATCGTATCATCCGAGGCGACGTGCCTGAAAACCTGAAGAGTAAACAAATATTTTCGCTCGACATGGGCGCCCTCATCGCGGGAGCCAAATATAAAGGCGAGTTCGAAGAGCGCCTGAAGTCGGTCGTGAACGAAGTGGTGAAGTCCGAAGGCGAGATCATCTTGTTTATCGACGAGATCCATACGCTGGTCGGAGCCGGAAAGAGCGAAGGGGCCATGGACGCGGCTAATATTCTGAAGCCGGCCCTGGCGCGCGGGGAATTGAGGGCTATCGGTGCGACCACCCTCGATGAGTATCAAAAGTATTTCGAGAAAGACAAGGCGCTGGAACGGCGTTTCCAAACGGTGATGGTGAACGAACCCAGCGAGGCCGACTCGATTTCGATTCTTCGGGGATTGAAAGAAAAATACGAAACGCATCATAAGGTCCGGATTATGGATGAGGCGATTATTGCCGCCGTGCAGTTGTCGCATCGGTATATTACCGACCGTTTCCTTCCCGACAAGGCCATCGACCTGATGGACGAAGCGGCGGCCAAACTGCGTATGGAAGTCGATTCGGTTCCCGAAGAACTCGATGAGATTATGCGTAAGACCAAGCAACTCGAAATTGAGCGCGAAGCCATCCGTCGTGAAAAGGATACGGTAAAGGAAGAGGTGTTGACCCGTCAGATCGAAAATCTGCGGGAAGAGGAAAATGCGTTGAAGTCGAAATGGCAGGCTGAAAAAGGATTGATCAATAAAATTCAGCAAAACAAAGTCGATATCGAGCATGCGAAGTTCGAAGCCGATAAAGCCGAACGCGAAGGCGATTACGGTAAAGTGGCCGAATTGCGCTACGGACGGATTAAAGAGAAAGAGACCGAGATCGAAAAATTGCAGCAACAGCTTCATGACCAGCAAGGAGGCCGCGCGATGATTAAAGAAGAGGTCGATGCCGCCGACATTGCCGATGTCGTATCGCGATGGACGGGCATACCGGTAAACAAAATGCTGCAAAGCGAACGCGAAAAGCTCTTGCATCTCGAAGACGAATTGCATCAGCGGGTCATCGGACAGGATGAAGCCATTGCCGCCGTAGCCGATGCCGTTCGGCGGAATCGCGCCGGATTAAGCGATCCGAAGCGTCCTATCGGTTCGTTTATTTTCCTGGGTACGACCGGAGTCGGGAAGACCGAACTGGCCAAAGCGTTGGCCGATTATCTGTTCGACGATGAAAATATGATGACGCGTATCGACATGAGCGAGTATCAGGAGAAGTTCAGCGCCACACGGCTCATCGGGGCGCCTCCGGGATATGTGGGATACGATGAAGGCGGGCAACTCACCGAAGCCATCCGGCGGAAACCTTATTCGGTGGTGCTGTTCGACGAAATCGAAAAAGCGCATCCCGACGTGTTCAATATTCTCTTGCAGGTGCTCGACGACGGCCGGTTGACGGACAACAAGGGGCGGGTGGTCAATTTTAAGAACACCATCATCATTATGACGTCCAACATGGGGTCGAACCTTATCCGGGATAATTTCGAGAAAATAACCGACAACAACCGGGAGGAAGTCATCGAGAATACGAAAGCGCAGGTAATGGAAATGCTTAAGCAGACCATTCGTCCGGAGTTCTTGAACCGTATCGACGACATCATTATGTTTGCGCCGTTGAGGCAGGAAGAAATTGCTCAAATCGTACGTTTGCAGTTGAATGGCGTGAAAAAGATGTTGCATGAGAACGGAATCGAACTCTTGTATACCGACGAAGCCGTTGCCAGCATCGCTCATGCGGGATATAATCCCGAGTTCGGGGCGCGTCCCGTGAAACGGGTTATTCAGCGCAAGGTGTTGAATCAGCTTTCGAAAGATATTCTTGCCGGGACGGTCGATAATTCCAAAGGCATCACCATCGATGCCATCGACGATACGCTGTTTTTCAAGAATTAATAGCTTCAGCGTATGAGATTGAGTTGAAATTCAAGACTAATAAGTTAATAAAATGTAAAGATAAATATTGAAATCATTTCAATATTTATCTTTGCTACATAATAAAAAGAGAATTATGAATATACAATTTGTTTCGGATACAGATGGAAAGATTAAAGCCGTACAAGTATCTTTGAAAGACTGGCAGACGATTCAAAAGAAATTAAAAACTTATCAGATAGCCGAAAGTGTAAAGACAGGATACAAAGAAATGAAGCAGATCGAAAGCGGAGAATTGAAATTAAATCGTTTTGAAGATTTTATCAATGGACTTTGAAATCATTACTACGCCTAATTTCGAAAGAGAGGCCAAGGCGCTTCAAAAGAGATATCCTTCGTTTAAATCGGATTTGATTGCACTTACTGAAGTATTACTCAACAATCCCATGCAGGGAGTGGAAGTGTATAAAAATTGCTTTAAGGTACGTTTCTCTATCAAAAGCAAAGGACGAGGTAAAAGCGGTGGCGGAAGGTTGATTACCTACGTAAAAATAATGAATAAAAGAATTTATTTACTATCTGTGTTTGATAAATCGGAGAGAGAATCGGTTTCGGATACTTTTTTAAGGCAACTTTTGGCTGATTTGGATGAATGTTGATGCCACTGGTGTGACACAGGCCAAAAAATCAACTGATTGTAACTTATAAAAAATATTTCTCGCAGATTACGCGAATTTTCGCAAACCATAGATAAAATATGTGTTTATCTGCGTAATCTGCGAGAGATAATTTATCAATCGTATTTTCGAATGGCCTATTCTTTTTCTTTCTTCTTATCTTTTTTGCCCCCTTCGCGGTGCTTGATCAGTTCCTTGTACCGTTTGCGGATGACATTGACAACCGTAAGAAGTTTGTTCCACTCGGCCTGGTCGGGATAGGCTTTCGCCAACACGGCAATATATTCCATGAGATTCGAGTAGTCGGCGCTCAGTTGCCTTCGCAATTCTCTCGATTTGGAGTTTTCCTTAACCGCCGTCTTGGTGCGTTTGCCCGTTTCCACTTCGCGTACGTCGTCATTCGCAAGTTGCATGCCATCGCGGTCAGTCGTCAAATTCAAAGTACCCAGGGCCGATACGAAAGGCTCTTTCGACAGGTCGTTCAGCAGGTTATCCGTTTCGCCGGTTTGTCCCTTCACATTCTTCGACAAGATGTTGCGATGGGCGAGCCATACCGGTTCCAAGGTTTCGAAGGCCGCTAATTCTTCGGGATTCTCGGACAGTTCGTAATAATATAATTTTTTCCGGAACTGCCGGGTTCTTTTGCTCCGAATGAAGTCTTTTTGTGCAACGATTTCCGTTAGCGGATCCTTCAAGGGATTCTTCGTCATCTTTTCGAAGGGATCGATGCCGTTCTTCACTTTTCCCAAATAGTTTTGCAGGGGAACATCGGTGGTGAGTAATTCAACTTTTGTCGCTTCCACGTCGGCTAACGTTTCGCGCATCAGGGTCACATACTCCATGTTTTGGAGTGAATCTTGTCGTAAAGCTTCTAAACTTTTCATTTTATCATCCTATTAAAAATTAAACAATTAGTTCGTTTATCTTATCTATTGTTTATAAGATTATTATTGCTTCTTTTTTACGGATGAGTCCCGGAGGAACAGAATGTAGATCGATGCATCGTGTTTGAGCGGAGGCTCGTCTGGCTTTCAGAATTCTTTTTTGATGCCGGCGCCTCAGTATCCGGCATGCGAAATAAAAATTTCATTAAGGATACCCGGTCGTTGCTTTCCAAATAAAAACTATTGTTAAGGATACTGAGTATCTATGTTCTTAATTGAAATAATTGTTATAGATACTGCGGCTCCTGTCTTCAAACGGAAAATGGCAAGCCGGATACCGGATATCCCCGGCTATATGAAAAATAAGCATCCCCCCTTGTTGCGTATCCTATCCCTGTTTTGCAAATCGCACCCCGGATACAGGGGAGACGGCGTCTTATCGTTCATTTTCATGACAAATACTGCCTGTCGCTTTGTCATGTCACTCGTTTACGGATATGCTTATTGGGTATATTCATAAATATGCCTCAAAGATAAAAGTAATATTTTGAAAATCCAATAAAAAATGAAGAAAAAATTATTTCTTCCAGAAGCTGGGCACGATGAGCGAAAGGACGGTAAATATTTCCAAACGTCCGACCAGCATGAGGAAGCAAAGAATATATTTAGCGGCGGTCGTGGCGTGGATGAAATTGCCGGAAGGCCCGAAACGCCCCAGTCCGATGCCGTTGTTGCCGAGTGTCGAAATCGCCGTCCCGAACGATTCGTTGAAAGACATGCCTGTCAAGCTTAGCGCAATCGAACTGACCCCGATGATCGCAAAATATAAAAAGATGAAAGACAATGCTTTTTCGATAACGGTATTCGATACCACCTGGCCGTTTATCTTGACCATGTAAAGCGCTTGCGAATGGACGAACCGCTTAAAGGACAAGCGGGCGTTTTTCGTTAATAAAATCAATCGCGATATCTTCATACCGCCCGACGTCGAGCCCTCGCATCCGCAGAAAAGAACCATGGCGAGGAACAGGAACCAATAAAATTCGCCCCACTCCAGAAAATCGACCGTGGTAAAAGCCGTGGTGCTGATGCTCGACACCACTTGGAAAAGCGCTGTCCGGAACGTATCTTCAAACGAGCCGTCGTCATATCCTTTGATATACATGTAGACGATGGTGACAAACGTGAAGATGCCGATTAGCGATGCATACCACCGGAATTCTTCGTCTTTAGCGATTCTTGGCGAAAAATGCCGCAAAAGTTGAAATATCAGCGTAAAGTTTGTCGCACCTAAAAACATCAACACGATTAACACATACTCGACATAGGCCGAATTAAAATGCGCGATTCCGGCTTGCTTGGTCGAAAAGCCACCGGTCGATATGGCCGAAAAGCTATGGCATGCGGCGTCGAACGCATCCATCGGGCCCGCCCATAGAAGCAGGAATCCGCTTAAGGTCAGGAAGAGATAGGTCACCGACATGCTCCGGGTGATATCGCTGATGCGAGGCTTGAATTGTTGTTCCGAAATGCCGGTGACTTCGGCGCTATAGAGTTGCACGGCGGTTCCCCCGAACACCGAGATGAAGCTCATCACGAAAATCAGGATTCCGATACCGCCTATCCAATGGGTGAGGCTGCGCCAGAAAAGAAGCGATTTGGGAAATGCTTCTATGTTCGACAGGGTGGTACTGCCCACGGCGGTGAATCCGCTCATGCTTTCGAAGAAGGCATTGGTGAAAGAGGTGATGGCGCCTCCCAACGTGTAGGGCAGGCAGCCGAATAACACCAGCGAAATCCAAACGAAGGTGACGATGAAAAACGCTTCCCGTTTGGTAATCCGGTTGTTTTTCTTCTTTATTCTTCCGGCGCCGTACAGGGCAACCCCCGAGCAGAAGGTTATGATGGCCGACATGTACAGGTAGTTTACCGAAGGCTCGTGATAATATTCCCCCACCAGAGCCGACAGCAACATAAAAACGGCTTCGATCATCAACGTGACGCCGATGCTGCTGAATACGAATTGAAAATTGAATCTTTGCATGCCATTTAGCCGGATTTGCCCGAAAGCAATCCTGAAAAATTAATTAAACAACCGCTCGATTTGTTTCAAAGCGCTGTCCAGAAAAAACACCACGACTTGGTCGTAGGGTTCGATGAGCGTGTCGCCGTCGATGAGCATCGGCTCGCCGTTTCTTACCAACGCCCCGAAAGTCAAGGCCGAAGGTAAGTGTAAGTTCTTGATAAGTTTTTGAGTGACTTTCGAGTTGGGTTTTGCCGTGACTTCCCCTACATTCGCCTGCGAAAAGGTCAGGCATTTTATGTTCGAAGCATCGGCTTTTAGGAGTAGTTCGTAAATTTTACTTCCAGCAATGAGTTTTTTATTAATGACGGTTCCAATATCGAAACGCTCGGCCATAGAGATATAATCCATGTTTTCGACCTCGGCGACCGTTTTTTTTACGCCATATTGTTTAGCCATCATACAACCCAGTATATTCGCTTCCGAGTTTCCCGTCAGGGCGATAAAGGCGTCCATATCGGCAATACCCTCGCTCTGGAGGAGTTCGGCGTCGCGCGCATCGCCCAAAAAGACCGTTATGTTCGAAGGGCACATTTCCACAAGTTTCTCCGCCCGTTCGCGGTCTTGTTCGATAATCTTAATGTCGATGTTTTGCGGAAGTTGTTGTACGGTACGCATGGTGATGCGGCTGCCTCCCATGAACATGATTTTCTTCGTTTCGAACGATCGCTTACCCAAAATTTCGGGCAGTTCGTGAATGTATTTCCGGAGCGTTGTAAAGTAGATGATGTCGTCGGGAAGCACCTGATCGCTCCCTCCGGGGATGAACGTATCGACATCGCGTTTAATGGCGACCAAGTGAAATATTTTATTGGTATGCGATAACTCGTAAAGATGTTTATTGGCGATGGGGGCGTTATCCCTCACTTTGGCGCCGGCAAGAATGACGGAACCGTTCGATAATTCCCACCAGAAACGGGTCCAGGGTGTCCTGAGCGCCATGGCTATTTCTTTTGCCGCCATCATTTCGGGATAGATCATCGAGTCGATGCCTAATTTCTCGAAAAACCCGGCATTCTTCGGAAGCAGATATTCGAAGTTGTTGATGCGGGCTAATGTTTTTTTCGCCCCCAGATTGGAAGCCAAGATGCACGAGGTGATATTTTGAGATTCTTCGGGTGTGACCCCTATATATAAGTCGGTATCAGCCACGCCCGCGTCTGTGAGGTCTTTCAGCGAAGTACAATTGCCCACGCGGGTAATCACATCGGTGTTGTCACCTACGATGGCCAGACGTTCCCTGTCGGTATCCATCAATGTGATATTGTGGAATTCCTGTCCCAATAATTTGGACAGATGGGTACCGACATTTCCTGCACCGGCAATTAAGATTTTCATAACTCGGAGTTTATTTTAACTCTACCGGAGGTGTCGCTTGGAGGGACGCCGTCGGTTGCCCCATCGGTTGTCCGATTGTGGAAGAGGCCGAATGGGTGGAACGCTTTCAGGCTTTTATCGTGCGGGGTGTCTTGTTTCATTTTTTCGTATACCGAAACAATATGTTGCAGAATGCCGTTTTCGTCCAACTGTTGTAGTTTGAGCAGTTCTTTTACGGCCCCGTGCGGAACAAACCGGTCGTCTATTCCCATCTGATGCACCTGGATATCCGTCAATCCGTTGGCCGCATAAAATTCCAGCACGGCGCTGCCTAATCCGCCGATTTTCGTTCCGTGCTCGAGCGTAATAATATAACGGAACTCTTTGGCCACATTCAGCAAGAGCTCTTCATCGATGGGTTTAAGGAAGAGCATATCGTAATGCGCCACACTGATGCCCATTTCTTTGGCTTTTTTAATGGCCCGGGCGGCATTGTTTCCGATAGTGCCGATAGACAGTAGCGCGATGTCGTTCCCTTTCGATAATTGGCGTCCTTTACCGATGGGGATAATCTCCGGCTCGTTATGCCAATCTGTCAGTTCCCCGTGGCCACGAGGGTAACGGATGACAAAAGGTCCGTCGTTACCGTAAACCGCCGTATACATCAGGTTGCGTAAATCGTGCTCGTTGTAGGGCGCTGAGATAACCAAGTTCGGAATCAAGCGCATGTAGGCTAAATCGAAAACGCCATGATGGGTAGGTCCGTCTTCCCCGACCAATCCGGCGCGATCGAGGCAAAACACGACCTTTAGTTTTTGCAGCGCCACATCATGGATTATTTGATCGTAGGCGCGCTGCATGAACGAGGAATAAATGTTGCAGAAAGGAATCAACCCTTCTTTGGCCATGCCGGCCGAGAACGTCACGGCATGAGCTTCGGCGATACCCACATCGAAAGACCTCTCGGGAAAGCGATTCATCATAAACGACATGGAGCAGCCTGTGGGCATGGCAGGTGTAACGCCGACAATCTTCTCGTTCTTTTCGGCCATCTCCACCAATGTATGCCCGAAGATATCCTGATAGAGTTGGGGTTGGTTTTCTTTTATTTGAACAAGGCGTTCGCCGGTTTCTTTATTGAACAATCCGGGGGCATGCCAGATGGTAGCCGATTTCTCGGCGGGTTTGAACCCTTTGCCCTTTACGGTTTTTATGTGCAGCAGCTTGGGGCCCGTCATATCTTTAATATTCCTCAATACGCGGATCAGCCCCGGCAGATCGTGTCCGTCTACCGGCCCGAAATAGCGGATGTTAAATCCTTCGAAAAGATTTTGCTCTTTGGTTATCAGTGACTTCATGCTGTTGTTGAAGCGCAGCATTTGGTTCTTGTCCTGTTCGGTAATCAGGTTGTTGTTCTTGAATTTTTGGTAAAGGTGATTCCTGACTTTATTATATTTTGAAGAGGTTGTCAGTTTGACCAGATAATCCTGCAATCCCCCCACATTATTATCGATAGACATATTGTTGTCGTTGAGGATAATCAAGAGGTTGTTAGGCTGGGAGCAGGCATTGTTCAGGCCTTCGTAAGCCAGTCCGCCGGTCATGGAGCCGTCTCCGATGATCGCCACCACATGGCGGTTGTCTTCGTGATGGAGAGTCGCCGCCACGGCCATTCCCAATGCGGCGGAAATAGACGTGGATGCATGTCCTGCAATAAACGTATCGTACTCGCTTTCGGCAGGATTGGTGAACCCGGAGAGTCCGTTTAGCTTGCGGTTGGTATAAAACCGATCGCGGCGGCCCGTCAGTATTTTATGGCTGTAAGCCTGATGGCCTACATCCCAAACCAACCGGTCGTAAGGGGTATTGTAAAGATAATGAAGCGCCACTGTCAATTCAACGGTACCCAAACTCGAGGCAAAATGTCCGGGATTGTGAGAGAGTTGTTCGATAATAAACTCCCTCAAATCGGCACAGACGACTTTTAGCTGTTCGATATCGAGTTTCTTTAAATCTTCAGGACTATTGATATTTTGCAAATATTTCATTCTTTCTCCAATCGCCGACAAGTTTATAACGATAAGTATCGTAGATTAGTTTAAAATTTATCCATTAATTGGCCATATCCGAGAGGAATTTGATCCGTACGAGGCGTATTTCGTCACTCGTATAGTCGGCCAGTTCCTCCTGCGCTTTCTGCAAATCGTCCGTTTCCGCTTCTTGAAAGTAGTCGTAAATATCTTCCAAGACATCTTCGTCCATGACTTCATCGAGAAAATAGTCGATATTTATTTTGGTGCCGGAATAAACGATCGCTTCCACTTCGGTGAGCATATCGTTAAAGTCGATTCCTTTCGATTCGGCCAGGTCATCGAGCGCTACTTTACGGTCGATAGCCTGAACAATCGATACTTTCAACTTCGATTTGTTGGCGACGGTCTTTACCCGCAAGTCTTCGGGACGGGTAATATCGTTCTCCTCGACGTGCTTTTTAATCAAATCGACAAACTCTTGGCCGTATCGTTTGGCTTTTCCCGCCCCGACACCCGGAATGTTTTGCAATTCTTCGAGCGTGATAGGATAGGAGGTTGCCATCGCCTCAAGCGAAGCCGGTTGGAAAATGACATACGGCGGCACATTTAATTTCTTCGACAGCTTTTTGCGTAAATCTTTCATCATCGAGAAAAGAACCGGGTCGGCGGCTCCTCCCGTGCTGCCGCCGGCAGAGGCCAACGACGATTCCGATTCCAAATCGGGTAAATCGCCCTCTTCTTCCTCTTCCTTCACGATCTTGAACGAGACGGGTTTTTTCAGAAAGTCTTTTCCTTTTTTGGTGACTTTCAGAATGCCATAGTTCTCGATATCTTTTTTCAGATAATTATCGAGTGATGCCTGCCGGATGACGGCGTTCCAGATGTGTTCACTTTCATCCGATCCCGAGCCGAATTCTTCCAACTCGTTATGGCTGAATGTCTCTATCTCCGACGTTTCTTTTCCCAATAAGAAGTTGACCACATAGTCGGCCTTCTGTTTCTCTTTTAACGCAATAATAGCTTCTAATACTGTAATGAGTAATTCTTTTGCTTCCACCTTGATTTTAGGATTTAAACAATTATCACAATGTTCACAATTTTCTATGTTGTAATCTTCACCGAAATAGTGCAATAACACTTTTCTCCTACACACCGGAGATTCGGCGTATGCGGCCGTCTCCATGAGCAGTTGCCGGCCTATTTCTTGTTCCGATACCGGCTTGCCGTGCATGAAACGTTCGAGTTTTTGCAAGTCCTTTTCCGAATAAAAGGCGATGCATTTGCCCTCTCCGCCGTCGCGTCCCGCGCGTCCCGTTTCCTGGTAATATCCTTCCAGGCTTTTGGGGATGTCGTAATGGATGACATATCGCACATCGGGTTTGTCGATTCCCATTCCGAAGGCGATGGTTGCTACAATCACGTTCACCTTTTCCATCAGAAAAGCATCCTGATTGGCGCTTCGTGTGGCGGCATCCATTCCTGCGTGATAGGGTAGGGCCAGAATGTTATTGGCTTGTAGTATTTGTGAGAAATCATCGACCTTCTTCCGGCTCAGGCAATAAACGATACCCGATTTATCGCCCTGCGAAAGGATATACTTAATGATTTCCCTATCGATGGTTTCCGTTTTACGGCGCACTTCGTAATACAGGTTCGGGCGGTTGAACGATGACTTGAATACTTCCGCATCCAACATCCCGAGCGTTTTTTGAATGTCGTGCTGCACCTTCGGCGTTGCCGTGGCCGTAAGGGCGATCACCGGACGCAGGCCTATTTCTTTTATAATGGGGCGTATCCGGCGGTATTCCGGTCGGAAGTCATGCCCCCATTCCGATATGCAATGCGCTTCGTCCACAGCATAAAAAGAGATCTTTACGTTGCGCAAAAACTCGATGTTTTCGAGTTTTGTCAGCGACTCGGGAGCCACATACAGCAGCTTGGTCTTTCCCGCCATAATATCCCGCTTCACTTCCTCGACCTCTTGGCGGTTGAGCGAAGAATTCAAAAAATGCGCAATGCCGTCTTCTTGACTAAAATTGCGCATGGAATCGACTTGATTCTTCATCAAAGCGATTAAGGGCGAGATGACGATAGCCGTACCTTCCGATAAGAGAGCGGGAAGTTGATAGCATAACGATTTCCCTCCGCCCGTGGGCATTAGTACGAACGTATTTTTTTCGGATAAGATACTGCGCATAATGGCCTCTTGATTGCCTTTAAACGTATCGAATCCGAAATATTCTTTTAGTCCTTTGTGTAGAATTTCTTGTCCTTCCATAGAGCGATCTCGCTTTCAAATAAAAATTAACTTTTCCCGCGAGCCAGTTACAAATATAGGAAAGTATTTTTTATTATCCATCATAAAATTAAAATACGAAACGAAGCAAATCCATAAAACATAATTTTATGGATAAACTTTATGAAAAACGGGTTGATTGTTTACTGAAAGGACGTGGAAAAAGATACCCGTCATGCCACTTTTAAGTGTTGCAATCCGGATTTTTCGAGATGTTCGATTGCATATTTCCTCGAAATATGCAATTTTTTCTTTTCTTCGGAAGGCAGGGAGAACATTGCATCCATCATAATGGCTTCGACGATGGAACGCAGTCCCCGCGCACCCAGCTTGAACTCGATGGCTTTATCGACAATATACTCGTTTGCGTCCTTATCGAAAGTGAGTGTAACGCCGTCCATCTCGAAAAGCTTCTGATATTGTTTGACGATGGAGTTCTTCGGTTCGATAAGAATACGAAGCAATGCATCCCGGTCCAACGGTTCCAAAAAAGTAAGTATCGGCAAGCGGCCGATGATTTCGGGAATCAGTCCGAACGTTTTTAAATCCATCGGAGTAATGTATTTCATCAAATTATTCCGGTCGATGGTCGTTTGCTCATTGCTTGCAGCATACCCTACAACGCGTGTATTTAAGCGCTGGGCTATTTTTCTTTCGATACCGTCGAAGGCGCCTCCGCAAATAAAAAGAATGTTTTTTGTGTTGACGGAGATCATCCGTTGTTCGGGATGCTTGCGTCCTCCTTGGGGCGGAACGTTTACAATTGAGCCTTCCAGAAGTTTCAGCAACCCTTGCTGTACCCCTTCTCCGCTCACATCGCGGGTGATGGAGGGGTTATCGCTTTTACGGGCTATTTTATCGATCTCGTCGATGAACACAATTCCTCTTTCGGCCGAAGCGACATCGAAATCGGCCACCTGAAGCAGCCGCGAAAGAATGCTTTCGATATCTTCTCCCACATATCCGGCTTCGGTGAGCACCGTGGCATCGACAATCGTAAAAGGTACGCGCAGTATTTTGGCTATTGTCCGGGCAAGAAGGGTTTTGCCGGTACCTGTTGCACCCACCATAATAATATTGGATTTCTCAATCTCCACGTCATCTTTTACCGATTTCTGAAGAATTCGCTTGTAATGATTATATACGGCTACCGACAGGAAACGTTTTGCATTTTCCTGCCCGATAACGTATTGATCGAGAAATTCCTTTATTTGTTTGGGTTTTGGAAGCGAATTGAGTGATATTTCGGGCGCCGAATGTCCGGAACTCTTGAATGTTTCGTTGACAATCTCATATGCTTGTTCGACGCACATGTCGCAGATATAGCCGGAGATTCCGGATATCAGCATATTCACTTCATTTTCACTTCTTCCGCAAAAGCTGCAATAATTACTACTGTTTGCCTTCTTTGCCATTCGATATTTTATTTTTTTATCAATACATCGTCCACCATGCCATACTCTTTCGCTTCGGAAGCGGTCATCCAGAAGTCGCGGTCCGAATCGCGCGCCACATCCTCTACCGGTTTCCCGGAATGCTTCGAGATGATGGAAAAAAGTTCTTGTTTCACTTTCGCTATTTCACGGGCGGTGATTTCGATGTCGGATGCTTGTCCCTGTACCCCTCCCAGCGGTTGATGAATCATTACCCTCGAGTGTGTAAGGGCGAAACGTTTCTGGGCTGTTCCCGATACCAACAATACCGCAGCCATCGACGCCGCAATACCCGTGCAAATAGTCGATACGTTACTCGATATAAATTGCATCGTGTCATAGATGCCGTATCCTGCATATACCGATCCGCCCGGAGAATTAATATAGATAGAGATATCTTTTCCGGGGTCGGAAGAATCCAAGAACAGCAATTGGGCTTGGATGACGTTGGCCGTGTAATCGTCTATCTGTGTGCCTAAAAAGATAATACGATCCATCATTAAACGCGAGAATACATCCATCTGTGCGATGTTTAACTGACGTTCCTCAATAATGGTGGGGGAAATGTATCCTCCGCCCTGACTGGTTATGTTCATATAACTGTCTAATCTGGAACCACTCATTCCTAAATGCTTAGTGGCGTATTTTCTGAATTCGTTATTCATAAATTGAGTTGTTAATTCTGTTTGTTACTTTATTGCTCTCTTTTACCGGTTGCAAATAAAGTGCCAATTATTTTTGATTTTACCAAACAAAGATATAATGAATGATCCAAACGAACAATTATTCTGAAAAAAACTCCGGCCTGCTTTTGACACGATCCCGTCGTTAGTCTTTTTATTCTTGGTCTGCTTCTTCCGTTTGTTCTTCGTGCGAATGCCCCTCGTGACCATGCTCGTGATCGTGATCGTGCGAATGCCCCTCGTGATCGTGATCATGCTCATGATCGTGCGAATGGCCTTCGTGATCATGTGAATGATCGTGATGATTGGGGTTTATTTCCTCCAAGAGTTTGCGGAAGTCTTCCGACGAAACGGCTTTTTCGTTTATCTGGATGTTTTCTTTCAGCCAATCGATTAGTTTGCCGTCAATAGCGCGGTCATAAAGGTTGCGGACGGTTTGTTCGTTTTCCATCATGTTCTTTATGTAGCTTTGCAAAAGGTCTGCCGGTACATTGGTCATTCCATATTGGGTGAATTGTGCTTTTGCCACCTCTTCGGCCAGCGATTCGAGATCGTTACTTTCAATTTTGATATCGTTATCGCTTATAATCTTGTCGCGTGCAATCATATATTTCAGGTCTTCGAGCACTTGCGGATAGTTTTCATCGGTTAATTGCGACGATTTTGCCGATTCTTCGGAGCGTTGCAACCAACGTTTAAATAATTCTGCGGGAAGCTGCACCTCTTCCATCTTCGAGAGAATCAGTTTGCGGGCTTCCTGCAAGAAAAGATTGTCGGAGCTGGGTTTGAACTGGTTATTGAGACTTTCCGCTACTTTCGATTTAAACTCTTCCTCGGTGGTAGCCGCGCCTTCACCCAATACTTTGTCGAAAAGTTCCTGATTCATTTCGGCTTCTTTGTAGCGGGTCACTTCTTTGATGTCGAAACGGAATTCCGACCGGATATCTTTTACATCCTCCTTAATGGTTTGCAACAACGAGGCAATTTCGGCATCATTATTATCATACGCTATTTTAGGATCGAAAACGACGCTGTCGCCTACTTTGGCGCCGATGAATTTTTGCTTGATTTCTTCGTCTTTTACATACGACGGCATCAGGATGGCATTTTCAATGACGCGTCCGTTTTCTTTATCCTTACCGTTTTCCTGTTCGGTAAGGATACCCTTGATCAGGTCGGTGTCCAATGCCGGTTCTTCCACATTGACGTATGTCCCGTAGTTTTGTTTGTAGGCTTCCATCTGCTTGTCGAGCAAATTCTCTTCGAGCTCCACCTTATAATAAGTGGCTTCGTCATTTTTCGTAAATGCCAGGTCGAATTCGGGAGAAAGAGCTACATCGAAATAAAACGTGAACGTTTCCTCCTTGTCCAAATCCGGCTGTTTATCTTCGCTTTCATCGGGCATCGGTTCGCCTAATATCTTTACCTTGTTGTCACGAATATAATTCGTTAAAGCATCGTTTAAAATCTTGTTGAGTTCTTCTACGAGAACGGCTTTCCCATACATTTTACGGATAAGCCCTTTGGGGACTTTCCCTTGGCGGAAGCCGGGAATATTCGCTTTTTGGCGGAATTGGTTCAAGGATGATTCTACTTTACCTTCGTAATCGGTTTTTTCCAGCTCAACGGCAATTACGCCGTTCACTTCGTCAGTCTTATTAAGTGATACCTTCATTGGAATGTCAATATATTTTTAATTCGTTTTGTGAGTTTGGAATGTAAATCTGCTGATTTCAACTATTTAAAGCTCTTTTCCAAAACAAGACTGCAAAATTAGTGTTATTCTTTTAAACTGCAAAAAAATATTATCTCAATCTCCATCAATCTCTCATCAATCATCTTCAATCTCCATCAATTTTTGTATCTTTGCATCGTAAAATACATTACTACATGCAGCAAATATTAGCCGGCTCTTCCCCGTTGTCGAGATTGTTTTATCTCTTTCTTTTTGCATTCCTCGGATTATTCGTGGCGAGCGGATTATCGATAGGCGTTTCGCGCATTTTTAACTTATCCGGTGCGGATGCCGGCGTACTCTATGTGACGCTTTTTTTGCAATCGGCCGGCATGTTCCTGCTGCCTGCTTACACCGTTGCGGCATGGAGTTCTCGCGAGCCCCTGCGATATTTGAAGCTTCAGAAAACGGATGGAGCGGAGAGAGGCTTTCTATTGGCGGTGATGGTCTATGTGTTGTCGTATGCTTTCGTGGCTTTTTTAACTCGATGGAACCAGGGAATCACCTTGCCGGAGTCGATGCATGGTATCGAACAGTACATGCGCGCCATGGAAGATTCGGCCATGGAAACGACCGACCGGTTGCTTTCGGGGCAAACTATCGGGACGTTCTTGCTGAACTTTCTCATTATGGCTGTGCTTGCTGCGGTTGCCGAAGAGTTGTTCTTTCGAGGGGCGTTGCAGCAGTTCATCGAAGAATGGGCCGGTAACGGGCATGTGGCCGTTTGGGTGTCGGCATTTATTTTCAGTGCTCTGCACATGCAGTTTTACGGCTTTTTTCCGCGATTGGCGCTGGGGGTGTTATTGGGCTATTTATTCTTTTACACGCGTAACCTGTGGGTGCCGATTATCATGCATCTTTTCAATAACGGGGTTATAGTGATCGTATATTTTTTACGGAAAGAGGACGATTGGACGGCGAATTTGGACGATATGCCGTTATCGCTGACCTTTGGCGTGGGGGCTGTGTTGAGTGTTTTCTTTACGGTATGGGCTTTCCGATGGTACCTGTCCGGAAAGCGTCGGAAAGGCTCTTCGGAGGAAGCCGACCCTTCATAATTTTTTTAGTATAATGATACAAATTCAAGATACGATATTATCAGACGATATTTTTGAGGCACATTTCATTTGCGACTTGTGTAAGTGTAAAGGACAATGTTGCGTGGACGGCGAGTCGGGTGCGCCTTTGACCAAAGAGGAATATGACCGGATAAAGGTGATACTTCCTGTTATTTGGGAGGAGCTTTCGCCGAAAGCGCAGGAGCTGATTCGTACGCAGGGAATCGCCTACAACGATTATGACGGGGAGTTGGTTACGTCGATTATCGGAGGCGATGAGTGCGTGTTTACCTATTTCGATGAAGCCGGCGTATGTAAATGCGTTATTGATAAGGCATACCGCGAAGGGCGCATTGATGTGGAAAAGCCGGTATCGTGCCATTTATATCCTATCCGGATACAGAAATACAACGATTTTACCGCGGTCAATTATCATCGATGGTCGATATGCAAGCCGGCAACCAAACTCGGACGAAGGGAAGGGGTGAAAGTATATCAGTTTTTAAAAGAGCCGCTTATCCGTTATTTCGGCGAAGAGTGGTATAACGAGGTGTGCGAAGCGGCGAAATTATTGGAGCAGGAGACAGGGAGATAGCGCGACAAAGAGACAAGGGGACAAGGGGACAAAAGATGCCGGCTTTTGTCCAAAAGTATATAAATTAGTGTCTTTACCGTTATTTTACAGAGGAAAAGTAGTATCTTTGTCCGGAAAACGGAAAGCAAATGACAATAATCACATTGAAAATAGATAAAAGGGAAAAAGAAGCCCAAGCGCTTCTTGAGTATCTTGAAAAACTCTCTTTTGTGGAGATAAGAGAGATAAAAGAAGACAACTCTTCTGAAACGAATAAAGAAGAATTTTTCGCCAGGATAGATCGTTCTATTGAAGATGTAAAAAGAGGAAGGGTTATTAAGCAAAATCCGGAAGAAAGTATTGACACTTTCATTGATAGATTGTTGTGTACCGAATAGTGTTTTCGGGAGAAGCCAATAAAAGCCTGAAAAAGTTGGAAAAAAAGTGCCCGAAGCTATTTTGAAGTTGAAAGTGTTACTTAAAGATATAGCCGAGCATCCACGTACCGGTATAGGTCAAATAGAGCAACTGAAATATTATAAAGAGGGCACTTGGTCGCGTAGAATTGATAGAGAGCATCGAATTATCTATCGAATAGATGATGATGCCAATGAAATACTTGTTCTCTCTGTTTACGGACATTACAACGATAAATGATACATTTTATGGAGGAAAAAAAACATCGTTCCGGATTTGTAAATATTGTGGGAAACCCCAACGTCGGTAAATCAACATTGATGAACCGGCTGGTGGGTGAAAAGATTTCCATCATTACCGCGAAGGCACAGACTACCCGTCATCGCATTATCGGTATTGTAAACGCACCGGAATATCAAATTGTGTATTCCGACACGCCCGGCGTACTGCGCCCGAATTATAAATTGCAGGAATCGATGCTGCGTTTTTCGCTTTCGGCTCTCGACGATGCCGATGTGTTGCTCTATGTGACGGATGTGGTGGAGACGATTGACAAAAACGATGACTTCCTGTCGAAAGTGCAACGGACGGAGACGCCCGTATTGTTGCTTATCAATAAAATAGACCAGAGTAATCAGGAAGAACTCGAAAAGATGGTCGAACGTTGGAGTGACTTGCTGCCCCGAGCCGAGATTTATCCCATATCGGCATTGAATAATTTCGGTATCGACCGGGTGAAACAACGGGTGATGGAGTTGCTTCCCGAATCGCCTCCGTATTTCGAAAAAGATGCGTTGACCGATAAACCGGCACGCTTTTTCGTTACCGAAATTATCCGAGGAAAGGCCTTGCTGTATTATCAAAAAGAAGTGCCGTATTCGATGGAGATCGTCGTGGAAGAGTTTAAAGACGAACCCGATATCCTTCGCATCCGTGCAATTGTGATGGTTGAACGCGAAACGCAAAAAGGCATCGTCATAGGGCACAAGGGAGCGGCATTGAAAAAACTGGGAACCGAAGCCCGTAAGGATATCGAGCGCTTTTTCGAGAAAAAAGTCTTTCTTCAGCTGTATGTCAAAGTCGAACCTGACTGGCGAAACCGAGACAATATGCTCAAAACATTCGGATACAAGTTGGACTGAAGACTGTAGACCGGAGACTGGAGACCGGAGACTGAAGGCTGGAGACTGGAGACTGAACATTAGACATTAGACAATTAGACAATTAGACAATAATATGAGTAATTTAGTAGCTATAGTAGGACGCCCCAATGTGGGGAAATCAACGTTGTTCAACCGGTTGACGCAAAGCCGTCAAGCCATTGTGACCGACGAAGCGGGTACCACGCGCGACCGTCTTTACGGTAAAGTGCAATGGAACGGACAAGAGTTTTCGTTGATTGATACAGGCGGTTGGGTGGTCAATTCGGAGGACGTGATGGAGGATGAAATCAATAAACAAGTCGATATAGCTATTAAAGAAGCGAATGTGGTCCTGTTTGTGGTGGATGTGATGAACGGACTTACCGACCTTGACTCGAGTGTCGCCGATATTTTGCGCAAATCGGGCAAGCCGGTGGTCATCGTTTCGAATAAGTCCGACAATTATTCGATCGGATATCAATCGGCGGAGTTTTACTCGTTGGGATTGGGCGATCCGTATGCCATTTCGGCGATTAACGGTTCGGGAACGGGCGATTTGCTCGATCGTGTCGTGAGTCTGTTCTCGAAGGAAACGCCCGAAGATGAGTTGGAGGATATCCCTAAGTTCGCTGTCGTAGGGCGCCCCAATGTGGGAAAATCGTCTATCATAAATGCCTTGCTCGATGAGAAACGGAATATCGTGACGGATATTGCCGGTACTACGCGCGATTCGATTTATACGCGTTACGATAAATTCAATATGAACTTTTACCTGATTGACACGGCAGGCATCCGTAAAAAAGGAAAGGTGACGGAAGATATGGAATATTTTTCGGTGATCCGGTCGATCCGAGCCATCGAAGAGGCCGATGTCTGTATTCTCATGGTCGATGCTACACGAGGTATCGAAAGTCAGGATTTGAATATTTTCTCCATTCTACAAAAGAATCGGAAAGGGTTAGTCGTTTTAGTGAATAAATGGGATTTGGTAGAGGACAAAACCAATACGGCTGTTCAAATGTTCGAGAATGCGATTCGCGAGCGGTTGGCGCCTTTTGTCGATTTCCCGATCATTTTCGGGTCGGCGCTTACCAAGCAGCGTATCCTGAAGGTGATGGATGTGGCCAAAGAGGTATATCAGAACCGCAAGCGAAAGATTCCTACGAGTAAACTCAACGAGGTTCTTCTGCCCTTGATCGAGCGGACGCCGCCGCCTGCCAACAAAGGAAAATATATTAAGATAAAATATATTACGCAATTGCCCAATACCGCGGTGCCGACATTCGTTTTCTTCTGCAACTTACCGCAATGGGTGAAAGAACCGTATAAGCGTTTCCTCGAAAACCGCATGCGCGAAAATTGGAGTTTTACCGGTACGCCGATAAATGTGTTTTTCAGGGAGAAGTAATATAATTAGCAAATTAGCAAATTAGCAAATTAGCAAATTAGCAGATTAGCGAATTGGAAAATGGAAAATTAGCTCATGAGATTTAAGTTAACCCTTCGTGTAGCCCGTTCTTCAGGGCGGTTGTTGCCGCTTAATTATCAATACGAGCAAAGCGCCGTCATTTATCGCGTGCTGGCGAATGCCAATCGTGCGTTCAGTGCCTGGCTGCACAATAATGGCTTTGAGGATGAGAGTGGAAAGCGCTTTCGTTTGTTTACCTATTCGCGTTTCTACGTCCCTCAATATCTTATAAAAGGACGGTTTATGGAGGTGTTGTCGGAATATGTCGAATGGTACATTTCGTTTCTTCCCGAAAACAGCACGGCGGAATTTATACAAGGTCTTTTTCATGACCAATCGTTGGAAGTCGGAAATCGCGAAGCCGTCATGCGATTTGAAGTGCAGCAAGTCTCGCTGGTGCCTCCGCCCGATTATACCGGTACAATGGCTTTCGAAACATTGTCGCCTATTTGTCTGGCGAATAGAGACGACGCAAGGCGGATAACGTATGTTGCGCCCGACCATTCATCCGCTCCGTCACTTATTCAAATGAATTTGATAAGTAAATACCATGCTTTTACGAGAGAAATATATCCGCAAGAGGATGTTGCGATCGCCGTACGGTTGTTGTCGAAGGCCAAACCTGTGCTGATTACCATCAAAACCGGAACCCCACAGGAGAGTAAGGTCCGGGGATTCTTATGCCGTCTCGCATTAACGGCTCCGCCCGACTTGATGAAGATTGCCTATGAATGCGGCCTTGGCGTGAAAAACAGTATCGGGTTCGGAATGGTAAAAGCCGTTGAATATCCAATAAATGATGTCGGCGGCTAAAGAAATTCTGTCGCGGGCAAAACAAGTGCTTCCGGCGATGAAATAAATACTGATGACCGATGAAGAAATGCCGATGAATGTCGAAAAACAATTCAGAATGTAAAACAAATAAGAATCGCGGCCAAATAAATCGGACTGGCATTTAAATAAACGCGAACGGCTTTCGAATATATCCTACTTTCAAAAAATAAATTCAATCGGCAGGCAAATAAATGCGACTGTCGAAAGGATAAACGAATGTGGCTTGTAAATAAATGAGGTTGGCGATTGAATATATACGATCGACTTGATAAGATATTATCGAATTTAGAAAATAAATCCAAAAATGATGGATAAAATTATTTCTGACGGCACATATTTATTCTTTTCCCTCATTGTTTGATTATGTAACCTTTCGTTTTATGAAAAATAGATTCTGATTGATAATGAGTTTTCTATATCCGTTAAACTTGTTTGCATCGAAAAAGCCAATGAATAACCTGTATAAAAAAATAATTAGACAAGTATATTAATAATAGTTAGTATACTTTATATTTTTATCTTCTTCTTTTCCCAATAGAACCCTTACCTTTGTAACGATATTTTTCTTATATTTTTAAGATCTCTTCCGAAAAGTGATTAAATGATGCGAAAGCACCGATTATCATACATGTATTTTAAAGCATATGAAAATGAAAAAAGTAATTATTTTAAGCATTTTGGTGGCTTTTTCGTCGCTTCAGATAAAAGCCCAGCAAGTAAGGGAAAGCGATTGGCCCAACTATAATCGTACGTTGGCGGGAGATCGTTTTTCACCGCTTACACAGTTTACCAAAGAGAATGTAAGCAAATTGAAGTTGGTTGCCACTTTTGATTTGGCATCGGATATTAATTCGTTTCAAACGGGACCGGTCGTCTTGGACGGTAAGATGTATTTTACTTCCGACACGGTAACGTATGCCATTAATGCGGCTACTGGCAAATTATTGTGGAAAAAGGTGCGCTCGAACACGAAGACGCGCGGATATGGTGCAAACAGAGGCGTTGCCTATTTAGACGGAAAACTGTTTCGCGGTTCGTCTGATGCACATTTTTTTGCAATGGATGCCAAAGACGGAAAAATTTTGTGGGAAACGGATTTAGGTTCGGGTACACCGGGAGCGGCTATTCCAATGGCTCCTTTGGTTTGGAATAATTTGATTTTTGTCGGGATAGCCGGCGGTGATCAAGTGGGAGTGGTCGGTTATGTTTATGCGTTGGATGCTAAAACAGGAAAAACCGTATGGACGTTCTGCTCCGTTCCGGATTACAAAGAAAATCCAAAAACATCTACCGGACTTCCTGTAACCGGAGGCGGCTATTGGACATCATTCGGTTTGGATACCGAAAAAGGGGTATTGTATGTCCCGAGCGGCAATCCGGCGCCGGATATGGATATTGAAATCAGAGGCGAAGACCGTAAGTTTTTTAATTATTTGATAGCATTGGATACTAAAACGGGAAAGCTTCTTGGATACAAACAATTAGTTAGAAATGATATTCATGATTGGGACGTTTCGGCTCCTCCGGTAATAATAAATACAAAAGAGGGTCGTAAAATCGTTGCCTCTGCCAATAAAAACGGTTTATTGTCCGTCTTGGACCGTTCGGCTGTTGATGCGGCTTCTGCTGCCGACCCTGCCGGAACATTACCTTTAATATATGAAGTCCCTACTACTACACGCATCAACACGGATGTAAGTTTGTCTCGTGAAGTTTTAACTTATTTCAAACCCGGATATCTGGGCGGAAGTGAATGGAATGGTCCGGCTTATAACCCTCTATTGGATGTGATTTATACCGGAACGACTGATTGGGGACTGAAGGTTAAGTTACCTCCATATGAAAAAGCGATAACAAATATTCCTGCGCCGGGAGCTACATGGTTCGGACCCGACTCTATAGTTTGGGACGATGCCTCCGAGGCAAAAGGATGGCTGAAAGCGTTTAATGCTAAGGACGGCAGTCTGAAATGGGAATATCATTCTCCGGGACCTGTGCTTTCGGGCGTAACGCCGACTGCAAGCGGACTGTTATTTACCTCTTCCATGAACGGCGACATTTATGCCTTCGATGCCGAAAACGGTAAAATCCTTTGGCAAACAAACACCGGGCTTATTAATGGCGGTGGGGTGATAACTTACTTGGTAAACGGCAAGCAATATTTAGCTGTTACGGGCGGTATGAAATCCGACCTTTGGAAATCGACGGCCAAAGTTTGTAAGATGTTTATTTTTGCCTTGAATTGATCGGTGCTTGACACACCGGTGGTAAATTAGTCTGTCTGATTTTTTTTTTCGGCAAAAGACAATATTTAGAAGAAGGTGGTTCAATTGTTTCCTATGGACCATCTTCTTTAATCGTACCGAAATTTAACTTACCGGATGCCTAAATTTCAGTATCGGACAAGGGTATGGTAAAAGAGTGCAAAAACGTTTAGACATCCAAACAAGAAATATTTACAAGGGAAAAATGATTTTGAATAAATATTCCGATATAACCATTTTTATTTTATTGCTTTTTATTCCTCATTTAAAAGCGCAACAAATGTCCGTCGATAGCACAGATGTAAGAACAGATACGCTTATTTCAACTTTACCCGAAATCCAAGTCACAGGTTATTTGGACAGACAATTATATTGGGAAACGCCGGCATCCGTTAGTCTACTCACCACTACGCAAATCGAAATGCAAGCCCCATCCTCGATGGTTGGCGCATTCAATACGTTACCCGGCATACGCATGGAAGAACGGTCTCCGGGAAGTTATCGTTTGTCGATACGAAACAGTTTGGTGCGTTCTCCTTATGGCGTTCGCAATGTTAAGGTGTATTACAACGAATTCCCCTTTACCGACGCCGGAGGAAATACCTATCTGAATGCATTAAACATGAATGATCTCCAAGGCATAGAAGTATTAAAAGGCCCCGACGGCAGTTTATTCGGAGCAAATTCGGGCGGAGTTGTCTTCTTAAAAAGCGATGTCGAAAATAACGATAAAACACAGCTCAACACCTATGCAGGCTCTTTTGGAACCGTTGGGGATAATTTGTCCGTTTCCGGAAATGCCGGGAATCATTTTATATCGCTCAAACAATCATGGCAGAGAAGCGACGGTTACCGCCAGAATACGCAAAATAATAAATTTTTCAGTCAACTGTCAGACAATTGGAATTATTCAAAAAAAGGCTTTTTAGATATATACGCTTTCTTCTCCGATATTTCATACCGCACTCCGGGAGGTTTAACGCTTGAACAGTTTAATGAGAACCCGGAACAAGCCAGGCCGGCAACATCCCGGCTTCCGGGAGCGCAAGAACAAAAGACCGGTTCGCACAATGTAATGTATTTCGTCGGTTTAAGAAATAAAATCGCCGTTAATTCGATGCTCTCCAACACTTCGTCGGCATGGGGTAATTTTGTTGATTATACGAATAGGGCCATAACAAATTACGAAAAACGAAAAGAGGACAATTGGGGATTCCGCTCTTACTTTACATTAAAAAACGCCGATACGATAAGTGAAAAATTAAGATGGTCAACCAACGCCGGCATGGAGTGGCAAAGATTATCATCGGATATTCATAATTTCGATAACAAAGCCGGAATAGCCGGAAACCTACAGGCATATAGCGATATACTCACAACCCAATATTTTTGGTTCGTAAAAGGCCGGGTTGAATGGAAGCACCGTATTATATTCGAGGCGGCCCTGTCCTACAATTATTACAGCTATCACTTTAAAGATACGACCCATATCAAAAACAATTTTAAACCGGTGGCGATGCCTCATTTTGCCTGCAACTATAGGTTAAACGATTTGTTGCTGTTCCGTTTTACCTTAAGCAAAGGATACTCTCCTCCCACAACCGCCGAGGTAAGGCCGGCAAACAATAAAATATATAGTTCCCTTAAGGCCGAATATGGCTGGAACAGGGAGATCGGGGCAAGATTATTTGCTTTTAACAATGCCCTGATTATTGATGCTTCTGCCTATTCAACTAAAATGCGAGATGGTATTGTTACACAGATAGACGAAAACGGAACGTCTTTCTTCGTTAATTCTGGAAAGACAGACCAAACAGGAGCTGAAATTTCTTACTCCTGTTTATTTTCACTGCCCATTCCCTTTATTGAGAATGTAAAATGGAGCGGGGCTTACACCTACTCTCATTACAAATACAAAGATTACCGGACAGAAGACGGAGATTATTCGGGAAACAACGTCCCCGGCATCCCGCGTCATGTGCTCACCAACAGTTTGGCGATTCAATTAAAATCTTCATTCCATTTTTCAGCACAATACACATTTAACGATAAAACGCCGCTCGATGACGCAAACACCCTGTTTAGCAAAGCGTATCATTTATTGCAAGTAAGGGGAAGTAAAACCTTTTGGACGCGGAAGATGAATAGCCTCGAAATTTATGGAGGAATAGATAATCTGCTAAATCGAAAGTACAGTTTGGGTAATGATATAAATGCTTATGGAGGAAGATATTATAATGCTGCGCCGACACGAAACTATTATATAGGCCTAAAAATAAATATTTAAAAATGAAAATGAAATTCATTTTGCAGATTATTCTGTTTTGTTTGATGCCGATATACTTGACGGCGCAAAATGCCAGGGGAAATATCTCCGGAAGAGTGATGAGTGACGATTTGCAGCCGGTTGAGGGATTGAAAGTTTCGTTGTTGAAAGCTTCAAAAAATACGACAACGGATGCCGAAGGATTTTTCGCCTTTTACAACATCCGGTCGGGCGCAGATACCCTGGTGGTTTCATCTGCCGACAAAATACATGAACAGATAGTCGAAATTCCAATCAATAATACATTGAATGTGGGAGAAATACTGATAGGAAAATTATTTAAACAACTAAAAGAAGTGCGGGTTGTCGGGCATCCGTCTTACGAAACCGACTATTCTACACTGGGCACAAAAGTGGAAGCTTACTCGCTCCAGGTGCCGCAAGCCATATCTACGGTAAATAGTGCGTTGTTAAGTGACAAAATGATTATCAATCTGAAAGATGCTGTTGATAATGTAGCCGGTGTAAGTCAATATTCGGGTTATGACGAGTATACCATACGTGGATTCAGGGCCGAAAATGCCCGGCTCATAAACGGTTTGAGAGGATATAACACGACTTATACAAATCCGCTGCTTTTAAATATTGGAAAAATAGAAATCCTGAAAGGCCCATCTTCCACCTTGTATGGAAACGGCGACCCGGGCGGCACAATTAACATGATCACCAAAAAACCCTTGAAGAATACGGTTGCCGATATCGAATTATTTGCCGGTTCGTGGGAGCATTTTCGCATACAAGGCGGTATTACAGGCGCTTTGGATAATAAGAATAAATTCTTAGGGCGTTTGAATGCAGGATATGACCAAAACAAATCATTCCGGTATCAATCGGATGGCAAATCATGGCAAATAGCTCCTTCTTTCAGCTTTTTCCCAAATGATAAATTGGAAGTGAACGCCGATTTTTCAATATCGGCTGTCTATGGCGTTTTAGATCGGGGGCAACCCGGCCTAACGGACAACGATGACTTGAAAGCGACCTCGAAAAAACTAAACCTGAGTCAACCCGGGGATTATTTAAAGGAAACGGATATAGCTTCAACGGTATCAGTCAAATATAAGATAACCGGCGATTTGCATTTCAATTTAGGCTATTTGAATTACCTTACAAGACAAAAAGTGGCGAATCATGGTTTTGAAAGTTATGCGTCGAACGACTCTGTGAATTTGAATTATACAACATGGAAATACAATACGGCAACCAATACCGTATCGGCATTTCTTACATACGACATAAAAACAGGCCCTTTCTCGCACCGACTGCTTGGCGGATACGATTTTGTGCATACCTCTGTGGATTTAAATCAAAAATACTATGAAATACCCGACCGATTTGGCGATGGGTCGGGTATTGTAGGCCGGTTCAGCCTGCTTCAGCCGCAATATGCAAAAAGGCACGTCGATCGGTACAAATTATCGGAATATGATTCGGAAGCAATGGAAGTGGATGGTGAACGATATTATACACAAGGTATTTATCTTCAGGATATGATTAAATGGAACAAGTGGATTTTGTTAGTGGGAATAAGGAATGAATGCTACCGCAGCACAGATGATGAAGATGATGAAGAAGCGATAAAGCAAAATGTATTTCTCCCTCGCATCGGCTTAACTTACCTTCTTCAATCCAATATTGCCGTATATGCAACTTTTAATAAAGGGTTTGATCCCTTTGAAGCTGCGGGAGAATTGCAAATATTTACCGATAAGTTTAAGCCTGTAACCAGTCAGCTTTTCGAAGTGGGGTTGAAGTCGGATATTATCCAAAACCGGCTTTCGGCTTCGCTTGCCGTTTATCAAATTACATTGGATAACGTCGCCGTAAATGCAAACGATCTTTCCAATCCCAACCTGTTTGTTCAACAGGGCGAGAATCGTTCGAGGGGTGTAGAAATTGAACTAAACGGGAACATCTTGCCGAATTTCAGCCTATCGACATCTTACGCATACAACGAGACTAAAATTACCAAAAGCCGCGTGCCGGAAGAAGTAGGAACCATAGCCAACAATGCACCCGGGCACACATCCAACGGATTGTTGAAATACAGTTTTGCACAAGGTTTTTTGAGAGGGTTGTCCCTTCTGGGCGGATATACGTTTGTAAGCAAACAAAATACACTGCAAAAGAATTTTACGTTACCCGCTTATTTTCTTCTGGATGCCGGATTACAGTATAGTTATCAGAAACTTACATTAAGTGTAAATATAAAAAACATTGCAGACAAAGACTATTGGTATGGTGCGTACAATAATGTATATAAATGGGCGGGTATGCCCCGGAATATAATGGCGGGATTAAAATATACGCTATGAAATATGCGTAAAAAAGATATCGCATGGGAACTAACTGTCAGCAAGTCGCTTCGCATCGGTTAATTGACGGTACGAATCATTATCCGTTTATTCATGAGGTTGATCTTTGAGAAATCCTTTGTCCATCCAAAGAGTTTTCAGGTTCCGGAATCGATGGATGAAGTCCTCGTAATCTTTATTCTCGCGGGATGTCCATCCGCTTTCGGCATAAGCTGCGATTCTCGGGAAAGTCTGATAATAGACCCTGGCCGTATTCGGCGTATATTCTCCCCACATTTGGCAGCCCAATCCCAGAATCTTGGGTTCGTCTTCTTTTTTCAATCCTTCGGGGATGGGATCGAACGAATAAGCCTGCTGAAGCGATATACGGTCGTACCCATAATCAAGGTATGTGAAGTGACGGTTCGAATTGACCACGTCATACCCCTTTTCGATGGCTTTGTTCACGAGACTGATGTCGCCGTCCCAAAAGTGGACGATCGTTCCGGGAGCTAGTTGCTCGGATTGGCTGGCTTGCATGTGCTCCTCCCCGCGGATATTGTCGCCCGTGATCTCGTTCCATCCCATCATCCGTACTCCTTTGGCGGATAAATAGCGGGAGAAACGGTTGATAGACCATACCTGCAGGTCGGAAAATGTAGGTATATTGTTTTCTTTCATAAAAGCTACGATCTCCGGATTATTCTGCCAGTGTGTATAATTCGCTTCATCACCCCCGATATGGACAAGCTTGGAAGGAAACAGGGCGATCACTTCGTCCAACACATGATGCAGGAATTCCTCCACTTTCGGATCGGTTACGTTGTATAAGTCGCCCCATACGCCGTATCCCTGCGAGCGGCTCGAAGATCCGAGCCAAGGGTAGGCATAGATGGCTGCGGAAGCATGCCCTGGGACTTCTATTTCCGGCATGATTTGGATGCCCCTGTCGGCGGCATAGCGTACAATTTCGCTGATTTCGTCCTGAGTATAAAACATTTTTCGATTTGGATATAGCTTATCCCATTCTTCCGCCACCTGTTTATGGGAAAAGTCGCGTTTGGATCCGATGGTCGTCAACTCCGAATATTGTTTTATCTCGATACGCCATCCCGGGTCGTCCACCAGATGCCAGTGAAAGATATTCAGTTTGAGGCGGGCCATTTCATCGAGCAATCCTTTTACTACGTGCATTCCGTGGAAGTGGCGGCTTTCGTCGAGCATAAACGCCCGCCAGGGAAAGGCCGGTTCGTCTTCGATGGTACAAACAGGGACGCTGAATTTTCCCTGATCGTTCTTTATGATCTGCCGGAGCGATTGCAATGCGTACAATAATCCGTTTTTTGTTGAAGCTTCGGCTGTGATCCGGTTTTTATGTTTGTTTCCTATCGTCAATCGATATCCTTCGTTGCTTGGCGATGCTTTTTCGTTGAGCTTTACGACAAGATCGGCATCGCTTTTGGATGTGAAAGAAGTCTGGATCCCCAATTCGTAAAAGATAGACGAAATATAGAGCTTGTTCAGTTGGGCGTCCGGATCAAGATAAATACGGAGGCCATTTTTTAACGCAATATCACCACCTTTTACCTGTGCATGCAGTGGTTTTGGGACGATAGGCAGTTCCTGTGCCCCGCCAAAAAGTGGCAGGCAAAATGCAAGACAAAAAAGATAGATTAATTTGATATTCATAATGGATAAATAAATAATTTAATGTTGGAAAATTTCAGGATATCTGCGGATAAAATATAGGGGAGTACAACTCCATGCATGGCAGTAACTATTTAACGGATGAAAATTGTAAGGCGACAGATAATCATTGCCGGGGTCATATACTTCCCAAAACGTGTCCGCTCCTTTTTCAATCATTCCGCCCCAATAAGAGGTCAGTATCTCCTTTGCTTCTTTTTGCAATCCGGCGTCAATGAGTGCCTGAATGTAATAATGGTACAAATAAGGCGATCCCGGAGTCGTAACGTTTTCCGAACGGCTTAAATTTTGCAAAGCTCTCCGGGCGTCTTTTTTCGATGCGATTCCACTTAATACCATCCATATTTGGGAGGCATACGATATTTGTTTGTTTTCAAGCCCGGTGAAAAAACCTGTCTTTTTATCGTAATAACGGCGGTAGGCGGCTTTAGTCATTTTTTCTATTAAAGCGGGGAGTTCGGATACTTCCTGTTCTTTTCCGAGCAGTTTTGCTAACTCATAGGTGTTTTTTAATGCGAATACCGACACTCCATGCAACGAAACCTCCTTATACAGATTATCTTTCCAATCGATATGGATCCACCATTCTTTGTTAGCCTTTTTAAAATCCATTAATCCGTCGGGTTGCAAATACGTGTGAATAATATCGAGTTGCTTTTTCGCGACCACCCATAAATCGCCGGCGGTTTCTTTGTCGCCGGTGGCTTCCAGATAATCTTTCAGTGTGACGTTATAAAGCAAGGCATATTCCAAAAGGAATAACCGGGAATCGCCGTGAGGTTCCGGAGTTTCATATACACAAGGATGTAGATAGCCGTTGGGATGGCTCAATCCGGCTAACAGATACAGGCATCTTTTAGTCAATTCGATCTGCTTGAACGAATAGTAATTGGCCATTGCCTGAAGATACAGGTCACCGATCCATAAGCGCTGGTCTCTTTTCGGGCCGTCTTCAAAGACGGTCTGCATACACTCTTTCAATGTATTTAACGACGTTTCATCAATTTTCCGGATCATCGGATCAACGCCGGAGGGTAGGGGCGCGACCGCTGTTGCAGCCGAAGTGCCGGCATTGCAGTACATGCTTGTGAATCCGAAAGCATAAGATGGTTTTGCCGTCAGTTCTATTTTTACATATCTGAAAGATACCCGTCGTGGAATAGTTGTGGTGGAAGGCAGGGTCATAACGGTTACCGTTTCGTCCTGCATCCATGCCCGGGAAAGGCCTCCCGGAAACGGATCGAACGGCGTCATTATTTCGGAAGGAGTCTCGCCGAAAGTGAATTTCAACCGTACGGGAGCGTCCGCCACAGTACCGATGGGGGCCAGAGAGAAAGAGAAATATCCCGTCACGTGTTCTCCGAAATCAAGAATGATTTCCGTTTGATCACGAAAGGAGTTCCCATAGAACGAGAGTATATTTTCTTTCGAAGCCGGCTCAACTTTCCATCCTTGAAAAGCTTGTTGATCGGGAACAATCTTTACCGTCTGCAAAGGCGCTTTTTGGGTAAAGACGAGTTGAGGGGTGTTTGCTTCGGCTTTTTCCAGCCAACGGACACGATAATCTTTGTAAAAATCCGTATCCTGCGCATGTAAACCCCATGTAAAAAGAAACAAAAAAACGGATATCCAGTATTTATACATCTTTCTCACTTCTAATTTCTCATTTTCCACTTCTCCCTGTCCGATATACATAGTTGAAGCGCCCTCCGGGAGCAACGTCGCCATTGAGGTACCAGTCCATCGGGTCGTCTTCGTCTTGCATATTGTCCGACCATTTGAATTCAAAATCAAGATCGGATGTCTTTAAGCCGATGGAAGAAGCCGGAAAAGAAATCATCAGCTTTTGCCCTTCTTGAGCAAGAGCAATGGTTTTAAAGGTAATCCATTTACCATTATCGTAACGTTGTAATTGCGTGCCTCCATCGATGCGGTAATCATATCCGTACCAACCGGTGTGGTGGTTACGGTCGCTATCGATATAAAGCCTCATCCAATTACTCCCCGGATTATCTGTGATATCATCGGACGTTTCGGCATAGAAATAAAGATTCTCTTTATCGCGTGCCGCTTTCAGAATATAAAAATCATTCCTGCCGGTTGTGTTCGTATATGTTTTTGAGGGATTCAATTCGGCTCCCGGATGATTCCGGTGCGCCGTATCATTTACATAATCCGTAAAGACAGGCTTCACCTTGTTCCAATCCGAAAAGTTTTCGATCTTTTTAGGGGCGCTCGCCGACGGCACCGCGTTTACGCCTTTATATCGTCTGATGTTTGCTGTCAACTGCATGTAAAAGTTATCTCTCAGGCCTGCCGTAAAAGTCGGTTCAATATCGCGGCTGTATTCGGGGCTGGCCTGGTCACAGAAATACGAATGTTCGGGGTTCCCATCCGTGCTTCCCCAGCGCCCGGCAATCCATTCATTCCATCCGGTGACAAACACAAAGGGGACATCTTGTTTGAGGGCGTAATCCCATTGTTCCTGGAAATTGTAGCCGTAACGGATATCGGTTTCCGGATTTCCGTGCGATCCGTTTCGATAACTTCTTCCCCAATTATCCATATTACCGTAAAAGGCCGATCCGCCCATTCCGGCTGCCGGATTGGGATGCTGTGCTACCGACACGTTGATGATTTCCCGTTCGCCTTTCAAGTTTGTGTAAACCGATTGCGGGCGGCGGAAATCGATCCACGGCCAACCGTTCGGTTGATCGGGTTCGTTGGGCCATTGGGCTTCCCGGAAAGAGAAGAACGATTCGAAATCTTTTCCTTCGGCTTCTTTTGTCCTTCCGATGATCAAGGGTTTTCCTCCCAGATAATACCATGTCGACGGATAATAATAAGGCGCTCCGGATTTATAAAAAGCATTGTATATCCGTTGCATGGTATCACCCGAAGCCGTATTCGTGTAATAGACGATTCGGGGAGGGTTTTTCCCCTGATCCTGCAGAGACTTGATCGCTTTCATCAGGACTGCCGATTGTTTTTCGTAAATAACGGTGTTCGTTGCGTCCAGCACTAAAAAGTCCACCCCGGCATCCGTCAATAACTGCATGCTTTTAAGATGTACCCAATAATCCTCTCCGCTGTAATAACCGTAAATAGGTTCTCCCCAGAAATAATAAAATCCTCGCGAAGCAGAACCCCAGTGCGGACTGTCTCCGTCTTCAAGCGCTTCGGGATGTGCCGGAATTATTTTACTCAGATCCCACGCATGTTCCGATGTTTTCGAGATGGGATCGCCTTGCCATAGGAAATAGAACATAGCCACTTGCCGGTTTTTTCTCAAGTTACCGGTTTCTTTGTTACCGGGCAAAACTCGTCCCAGTTCATCTGCGCCCGCGTACGGTTGAACGAACGCGATCTCCTCGGCCGATGGTTGTTCGTTGGCGGGAGTTCCCTCTTCAAAGTTCTCGATGTTTTTTTCCTTGCACGAAGATGCACAGAGAAAAGCGGATGCCGAAATCAATAAAAAATAATAGATTGTTTTCATTCTTTTTTAGAAGATGGTGTGCCGAAAACGTTCTTTACTGCATCCAGATATTGATATTTCCAAATAGTGTCCGGTTCCAGATAGCTGCCTTCCGACCATTCGTTCCATGCATTGATCGTCACTATTTTGGGTTGTATGTTGTTTTTATCGATAAACTCTTTGGCTTTGACAAGATATTTCTCGAATTTTTGCGGAGTGGAATTGGTAATATAACCCGTTTTGAAGGGAAATCTGGGGTTGGCATCCCAACTAACCGTTATGTTCGGGTAATAGGTCATGGAAAAATCTTTCCCGAATTTGTTCCACATATTCGTTGAAGCATCACCCCATACTTCATAATCCCCATCGGGATTTTGCAGGTGAGCCCAGCAATAATTCGTCAGGCTTTTGAATCCGAAATACGACAATACTTCGCTCTGGCTTTGAATGCTGTCGCCGGGTACGCCTTCAATCGAGCTTGGTAGCGCTTCCCATAAGATACTTTGCAGATGCAGTCCTGGAAATCCGGCCTCTTTGGTTTTTTGTGTGAAATAATCCAACGCTTCCTTTGTTTGTTCGGGGCCTCCCAAGCCGTTGATGAGCGTGTTCAGTTCGTAGATGCAGAAGACCGGTTCGTCGTTTATTTTGTAATAGGACGGGTCTTTGAAATATTGATTGATCACTCTGTTCACCACGATATTGAATTGTTCGCGATCTACTTCGCCGTCCCAGATGACCGAGTCTTTACGCGGATTATCCACATCCCAGTAAGTGGTCGCATCGTGATTCGCCCACATCAGATAGAAGTTCATGCGCCCGTTGTTGGCTTTCAGAAAGCCGTTATTGATGCAATCCTCCAGGAAGGGTTGTTTATCGAACCAGTACCAGTCGAAGATAAAAGTATTCACTCCATATTCTAAGGCGGTCTCTATCTTTTTATCCATATCTTCGGGATTTGCCTCATTCTGGTAACCCCATAAAGGGACTTTCGGCTGTCGGTGTCCTTCTTCCTTCGCTTTGGCATTATAAATGATTTCCCATTCACCTTTCTTTTCCGGAAAGAGGAATTCTGCGCGAGGTTCGTAGTGGTAAGCCGGCCAATAGAATGCCGCGACGGTGTATTCCGGCGTTTCTTGATTTTTCTTATGATTATTTTTACAGGCGGGTAATAAAAAAAATGCCGGTATTAAGAAAATCGCAAAAAATAATGTTTTGTAGTTCATGCCATGCTTATGTTTTTAATTTATTTCTTTGATAATTGAATGTTGTAAAACGCTGGTATCATAGTTCTTTTTATTGAACGACGCAAAAATAAGGATTACAATCGAATATATATTGCAAAAAATGATACAAATACTACGATTTTTGATAAGCCGGTTTTTTTGACTTTGTTATTTTCGTGCTTTTAATATGGCGCCATACTCATCCAATACGGCGATTGTTTCATTTTCACCGTATAAATCAAAATAGTTTTGATGCAACATCCATGTAGCGAACGTTGTAAAAGAATCTATGCCTAATTTTCTATATATTTCAACATCCCGTTTGCAATAGCCGGCATTCCAAGGGATTTTACGCCATTCATTTCTTTTCCAGTTTGAAAACATGGACGCGTCCAACCAATATTCCAGTATGCATGCGGTTTCTTTTGAAAAAACCGTTAGATTTTCTTTTAATGCTTCGTATTGTTCAGATGGCAATGGATTCACATAATTGCGGCCAATGGGTGCAAATTCAAGAAATATTCCTTTTTCGGGTGTAATTATTTTCGGTGCGTTTAAAGTACTCGCATAAGCTAAGTGAGCCAAAGTGGCTTTTGGATTGATTTTGCGAATGATCTTCAACATTCTGTTCTCGTAAATTAAGGCTTGATCGCTCGGTGAATATATTTTACATTTTTCACAATGACAAAATCCATCGTATGAATCATCTGTCCAAAAAAAATAACGGTTTGTAGTAGGTTTGATCCATTTGAGCAATTCCGTCATATTCCTTTCTATAATATCCCATGCTTCGTCGGAAGAGAAACACATATTCCAGTCAGTCGTTCTTATTCCATTTGTATCGACACGAAAATATTCAGGATGATCCTTAAACAATGTACGGGTAAGAATTTCTTGTAATACATGACATTCATATTCAATATCTATGTTATTTACCTTACATAAATTCATGAATAACTTACCTTCATTGCTTTCAAGGAATAATCGAAGGCTGTCTAAATTTTCCGTTATGCTGTTGGAATGTATTCCTATTAGATTGATGTCTGCTTCTTTCAAAATAGCAATCGTTTTTTCAGCTCCGATAGAAAGGATATCGCTCGGATAAAGAACGACGCCCCGGAAACTCTTTTTTGAAGGGATATCTTTATTATTGCTACAGAAAATGTTGAATGCTATAAACAAAAAGATAATTGTGATTGAAGTTGTTCTATTTTGCATATCGTTTTTACTTTTGACTATAAATATGAAAATGACCGGAAGGAAACTTGTAACTGACATTTCCTGGGGTCGATTCAATCCGTGAGAAGTTGCAATCTTCCAATTTTTTCCCGTTAACCGTAAATACTCCGTCGAAAGGAAATGTTACCAGTCCGGTTGAATTGGGCGGAATGGTAATTTCCCAGTCGAATCTGTTTTTTTCTTTTTTCCAACTGCTTATCACTTCGCCGAAGGGGGAACGAATACTGGCTTTCGCCCAAGGCAGGTAATCGCAGAATAAAGGTTGGAAGCGAATGACCTTAAATCCGTAACCGGCAGAATCGGGGCGTATGCCGGCGATATCTTCAAAGAAGGAAACATCGAAACCTGCCTGCATCGGATGGTTATAGGATGCTTCCGCAGCCGACTTCCGTGTAATTTCGTTAACCGGCAAGATTTCCCATAGCGATGTGGCTTGTGCCGATTTCCACATCCACTCGAAACTGTTTTCCCCTTTTTTCGTAAACATATTCCATGCAGCCTGAGCGTTTTCATTTCGGGCGAGCATACTTCCCATCCGGCACAATCCGAATATTCCACAATACATAAACCCTTCACTTTTTTCATTCATATTCCGGACAATGGCATCCGCGACGGCTTCTTCGTCTCCCGAAGGGACGAATCCTAAATCGAGAGCCATGGCATCTGCTGTCTGCGTCCCGAAAGTCTTGTTCATGGGATCGTACATCGTTGCGATGATTTCATGCGCTATTTCTTCTTTTTTTGCCCCAAATGTTTTTGCATCGCTTTCTTTTCCCAGTAAACGGGCAACCTGTTCCATAATATGGGTATCGAGATAATGAAAAGCCGTGGAAGTAAATTCAACGAGGGGATTGTCTGCCGATTGATACGTAGGTAGGCACCAGTCGCCAAGTCCTTGATAAACAATGGACGTTGTTTCCGGATTGTATTTTTTTGTTCGTTCTTTATTTTTTGCTAACGATTCCACATATTCCGTCCATTGCTTCATCAACGGGTAATACTCCTCGAGTATTTTCCGGTTCCCGTAATACACATACATCCACCACGGGAGTTGTACCAACACTGTACCCCAATCCGGGGAGGCCACTCCGCAAAGGCGTTTTCCCGGAGCGATCATATAGGGTATTCCGGCCGGTTTATCCTCAAAATAGAAAGTGTTGTTATATCTTTCATGAAACAAGGTGTTTTTTTCTTCTTTTGAAGCGCCTGAACGGATATCTTCAAGATATTTTTGCCAAAAATTATCCATTTGAAAATTCAGAGCAGCCATTTTTACGTAGGCATGGACATCGCCCAACCATCCGCACTTCTCTCTCGTGGGACAATCGGTCGGTATACCGTGAAGATTACTTTTGACGGTTCGTACCGCCATCTCGTGCAACGTGTTAATTTGCTCATCGGCGCATTCAAAAGTGCCGCTGTTTTCTACATCGGAATGAACCGTCACCAGTTTGAGGGTTGTTTCATTCGGCTCTTCTGAAATTCCGGAGAGTTCGGCATACCGGTAACCGTGATAAGTGAATCGTGGCGACCAGCGTTCTATCGAACCTCCTTTGCAGGTATATTCGTCTTGGAATATGCGGCCTTGGTGAATCCAGCCGGTGGATTCAAAATCCAAACTCCCGGTTGTATCGACTTCTTCGGAAAAACGGATGGTGATGTGTGTGCCTTCAGGTTGCTGAACCTCTAATAGCGGAATGCCCGCTACGTTCACGCCAAAATCATAAATCCAGTTGCCGAATGGGTCTTGCCAAATTTTTTTCGCCGATAGGACTTCTTTTTTTCGGATGGGTTCTATCAGTTGAGGCATCAAGCGGGAAGGTGTGTTTTCCGACGCCGGCAACGCGGGTTGCCATCCGTCGGTTGACATGCCCGGCATATTCCAATTTTTTATTTCCCGGCGGGAATCATAACTTTCCCCTAGGTAAATATTTGTTTCGCAAACAGGACCTTCTTTCCACATCCAGCTTTCATCGCTTCCCAATATCCTGCGGCTACCGTCCTTATAAAACATCACAAGCTGAAGCCGAAACATCGGGTCGCCGTATGAAAGGCCTCCCCAGGCTTTGTCTTGTGAGAACCATCCGTTGCCAAGCATAACTCCTATACAGTTACTCTCTTTTTGCAGGTATTCCGTTACATCGAATGCGCTATATAAAGCATATTGTTCGTAATTGGTTTGTGCCGGATCCAAGAAACGGGTAGAGTCGACGTTTTGTCCGTTCAGATAGAGCTCGCCAGCGCCTAAACCGCAGAAATAAGCGATTGCTTTTGTCGGAAGTTTGTCGTTTAATTCAAATGCCTTCCTAAAATAAGGCAGAGGCTGTTCTTTAGAGTAAGGGTACGTTATCCATTTTGCCATCCATAATGTTTCGCTTAACAGTCCGATAGAAAAATACGCAGGATCGCTCCAGCGGCTAACTTTACCGGAGTTATCCCAAATTCTTACCCGCCAGTAATAAGGGGTCGCTTCTTTCAAGGATAATTCCGGCTTGATATTGAATTGTTTGTCGGAGAGTTGTTTTCCCGACTTCCACACGTCCGCTTTTCCTTTTTGAAGCAAATCTCTACGGGACGCTATTTCAATTTCCCAGGCAGTTTGAGAAACACCTTCCTCCGAAGTTTTTATTTCCCAGCTTAATAACGGAAAATCAACCCCTTCAGGGTCGGTTAAATTGTGGCATCGCAGTTCATCAATAACGATATTCTGATATACTTTTGTTTGCCATGATGAAATCGATAGAACCATGATCACAAAAAGAATAAAACGGATTTGATAACGTAATCTACTGGAGCGCAAGTTTTGAATTTTTCTATACATGAGAATTTCGGATTATTATGAATTAACTATGTTAGCGTGTTACTTGGAGCCATTTTCCCGAGAGTGAGCCGTCAATTTCGAGCAACAACGACTCTCCCTTCACTTCCGAAGGAATAATCTTTTCACCCAATTTCACGACGGGTGATTTTCCGCCTGCCGCGATGGGCAATCTAACATGACCTGTCCCCGTGATCTGTATTTGGTAAACAGTTCCTTTATCATTTGTTTCGGGAATGAAGACAATTTTCGTAAGCGGTTGCTCAGCGAAGGAATATTTATGACCATCAATTACGATATCCTTACAATGGCTACCGATAAAGGCTGTCAGACGGTTATTATTGCCAGTTCTGAAAGCCATTGAAAGTTTTCCATTGTATGTGATTCTGTGTCCGTTGATAGCTATATTGTTAAGATCAATGATGTCGGTAGGTAATGGGTTGTCAGCGAGAGCTTGTGCATCTTTTTCGGCATTCCGGGAGAATCCTCCTTCCCAATTTTCGCAATGTGTGCGATAATGTCGTACTACCATCGTTGTGGTATTTGGAAATGCGGTTACGAAGTAAGCGGAAGTACGCGACACCACTGAAGGGTTATCGTTAACGCCCGTCACGCGTCCTGTAGCGGGATATGCATCGGCTGCATGAAGCAGTTCGAACAAGGTGCGCGTTTCGTAACCGAGGCTCTGCGACTGATCATCACGCGGACGGTATCCAAGATAGTAGAATGTCCCTTTTCCATGATCGGTTTTTACTCCGACGATTTTACCGTCACATAGTGCGACGACTTCATTATCATTGGAGTCTACCGGATAGATCCGGTCCACGAGAAAATCGGTCAGAATGGTTTGTGGTGGAACAGCAGAGAAACTTTCCTTGAAAGTGATTTCCTTGCCCGTTGCGATTTCACCCATATAGTTGTCGTATTGGTAGCTAATTCCCGCCAGTTGTTGCCATTGCGCCGTACAATCGAGTCCTTCCGAGTCGAGCAACGGTGGAGGGCCGAACCAGAGCACTTTACCTCCATTTTTCATAAACTGCGCCAGCATATCGAGTAGTCCTTTTTCCGGTAAGGGTTCAAAAAGCACAACCAATGTGCCGTAGGTTTTGTCTTTTACCTTTAATTTGCCATCAACCGATGCCTCGCCCATTTCTACCAATTTTTCGGCGGTAAGATAGTTGGTATAGCCATATTGGGTAATCCAACTGCCGAAGCGTTCTTCTACCGCTACCAAACTCAAGGGATAGAGTGTCAACACATCCACATCACGGTGAACACCTCCTGTGATCATAGAGATGTCGCGGGGCGGCTGGGCGCCGAAAGCATAGTCGATGGCCATCCGGCGTTCCAGCGCCTTGTCAGGGAACCCCCAAGCTGCCGCATAAGCGCTCGGGTATTTGTTGATCACTCCGATAGATGCGGCCATCGCCGCACCATAATAGTTGCGATCGCTCCAGCCACATTCCGCGAAATCATTACCGGTTGGTTGCAAGTATTCACCCCACTTGAAATAGTCGTAACAAGCCGCCGCCGCTTGGTGTACCGTGTTACTCCACACGAAATTAGACGTATATTCGTATTGCGAGGGGAATCCGGGCAACCTTTCCGTGTTCCACAGATCAATAGTCGGGCTTTCGGCCCAGGAAGCATGTGCGCCGGTTTTCAACTCGCGTTTGAACAATGACTCGCCGTATGTTTTCGCCTCCTTGAACAGGTCAACGACTCCGTTGTTCAACAATTTATAGTAACGGTCGCGCAACAGGAACGTCCGGTGAATGTCTTCCGGTTCCGGTCCCATCACGTACTGCACGTTGAGTACTGAATGGGCGAACGGCTCGAAATTGGGCGCGCCGTAAACGAAATAAAGCAGGTATTTGTCCTCGAACGGCTGCCCGAATTTTCGGGAGTACGTTTCAGCCATGCTTCTTGTGAGATAACGTTCGGCAAACTGTCCGTTCTCGTGGTGACTGAAATAGCTCCAGTCTTGCTGGATATGCATTTCGTCGGAGTACAGCGCCGTCAGGTTCACACCTTTATCGTAGTATTTTTTCATCAATGCCTTGAGAAAAATCGGCGCATCATCGTTGAAATAATCCATTTCTTGAGTTTCATATTCGAGCATAACCATTACCCGGTCGTACCCAGACACACAGGGCTCTTCACCAGAAACGTGCAGCAGGCGCATCTCAATGCTCTGTCCTATCCCATGCGTAGCATAGGTCATTGTATCGGTTGATTCGTACTCCACTTGAGTCAAAGGCACTATGTTCTCCGGCTTAACCACACGATAGGGAATGTGTCCGCCGCTTTCTTTAAAGGCATAAGCTTTGACGCTTTTCAACTTTACAGGCGATTTGCCTTTGTTGTTGGTCCAGTAAAGCTGCTGCCAGATAGGAAGGTTGAACTTACCAGTATTGGCATCCCTAAATCCTACTTTGTAAGCCAGCCAGCGTCCGCTGTTACCAGTCTGTTTTTTATATGCATGTCCCAGTTCTATAGGACTAAGCAGGCTCAAACACAATCCAAGGTCGTATCGCTTCGCAAAGTCGCTTACGATCTTGATTTTATCCACATATTCCTCCATATCGGGTGTCAACTGCCGTTCAATTCCCGAATCATTGCGGTATTGCCTGAAAAATTCGTCGAAAGCGACGATTAATTCTTCAGACCCACGTCTACTATTCTCTTCACAAATTTGTCTCAAACTTCGGATGTCCTTATTGTATCCGATAGATAAGTCTATCTCCTTGTCGGGATCAATCAAGTCTGTTAATTGTTGATCGCTGGTGAGGATAATTGATTGAGCCCAAATCGATAATCCACTTCCACAGAGGGATCCTAACACACATATTAAAAAGAAAGTTTTTATTACCTTCATAATTGAATTATGGATAGTTGGTTCCACTGAAAAGCATTGAGATGTTTCATTTTTTCCAAATATAGGCAAGATCGTCTAACTACTTAGCAAAATCTTGTAGGAAGTTGATATTCTTTTCCAACAACCCTATCGTTTTTTTCCAAAATTTTCAGAGTTCTCGGAATGTATGTCCGGATTCATCTAAGTTTTGATTAAAAAATATTAGATGAAACAAGTATTACCAACCTGGATTCTGCCAGTTTTCGCCAGTGGAAGATTCCATTTTAGTCACTTCAGAAAGGTTGATAGGAAACATCAGATACTTATCTGCATTGGTTCCACGATCTTGTAATTTTATCCTATTATAGATATACTCTTCTCCATTCTTTGTTATTCTCATACCTGTAACAAACTTGTCGGTTTCGTTCAGTATTTTCCACCTTCTTACATCAAAAAAACGATGCTCTTCAAAAGCTAACTCCACTTGTCTTTCGTTGCGATATCGAACTTGAAACTCTTCACTCGAAAGACCTGCAGGCAATGGAGGCATATCAGCCCGTACCCGAACTATATTTACAGCTTCTCTTGCTGAAAGGGCGCCTATTCCGCTCGCTTTCCCTTCCACGGCTACATCGGGGCCAACAGCATTTGAAGCAGCCTCAGCAAAGTTTAGATATAGTTCTGCCAATCTAAAGATTTTCATTAATCCGTCGGCATCAACATTTACATTGGATTTGTAATTATTAAATTTCCGGAGATAATAACCCGTACGGGTAAATCGGGTTTGCGTGATATCATTTGAAATTCCACAATTACCTCCTACAAAAGTTTCGACAGGAGTTGCTGCTTGAGGTGGTATAGAAGTTTCGATCTGGAAATCTTTAATGGTTATCTCATACCCTTCTCCTCTTGTGGGATCAAACCGCAAGAAATGATTTTCAGGAGCTGCTCCGCCGCTCGCATTCACACCAAACCCCCAAGTGGTTATTGCCGTAGAGAGATCGTATTCGAATCTTTTCCATTCGGAGGCTTTTTCAATTGTAATATTGCTGCCAGACTCAACACCTCCCTGCGGACCGCCTGCTACACAGAAAAAGAATTCAGCGTCAGTAACTGTTTTGTTACTCTTGTACTGAAAGCTGATCACACTTTTTCCGGCAGAATTTAATGCTCGCCCAATTTTGGTGGTATGTATCCATGGATCACCTCCGGTGCTTGTTAAAGTGGTTTCATCACCATTAACAGAAACTGAAATATTATTCGCTGCATTTTCTATAAAATCTAACGGATATAGCTCTTTCTCTATATTCCCGGAAGAGAGCGTTCTGGGAGCGTTGTTGTAGTAGATGGAGGCGTAAAAGCGAGGATCTCTTCCGTTGTAGGGGTTAGAAAGATCATATCCGGAGCTTTGATTTATAATAGGCTCTAAATGTTGAGCGTCTGAATATCCCAAGATGGGCATTTCACCGGTTGCTTGCATGCCGTAAGCGTCTACCAACTCCTGAGAAGGACCTGCCCCTGCTTTCTCAACACCTTCTGTGATGGGAGTGCCGGCATATTTCCATACGTTTGTTCTGGCGGCGGTTGTTTCAAATATGGTTTCCTTGTCTACAGAACGACTTGGGTCGGAACGGAGAATGAAATAATAAGCATACGCATTTTGGGCTATATTTTTTGCCGGTTTAGTATTGAATAACTCAAACCCGTGTGCCAAACATTGGTCTAATGCTTCTTTGGTGATTTCCGCGGCCATTGTCCATGTGTACTTACTATTTGCTGTATTCCACAATGGGCTTGCAGCATATAATGCAGTCTGCGATTTGACAGCATATGCAAAGGCGCGGGTAATTGTTCCTCTTTCATTATCACTAATATTCCATCGGAAGCCTATATCTGATTTTCCGCTTTCCGGAATTGTTAATGCAGCATCACAATCGGCAATGATAAAGTCCGCACATTCCTCGAAAGTAGCACGATGATCTTGGGAAAAATCATGAGTAACCTCATAGGGCGTATTTATGATGGGGACTCCTCCATACCTTTTGATCAACTGTAAGTAATAAAATGCTCTTAATACGTGCACTTCGCCAATCCATCCATTCTTTTCGTCTTCATCAATTTGTGCCGTAGCTATTTCAGGATCATTTATACTTGCCAGGAATGTGTTGCATTTTCTGATTGCTTGAAAATAGTGGGCCCATGAATAACTTCCTTCCGCGGGATTGTTTGATGATGATGTCCGGTTATCATACCAGCCATTCACTGCACCATTCACACCATCACTTGCATCATGCGCTTCATCGCTGAAGGATGCAAGTGGAGTCTGTTGTCCCTGATACATAAATCCGACTTGAGGAAAATATGCGCGACAAGAGCCATAGTAATTTCTTGTCAGATAGTAACTGCTGAACATATCTTGAAGCGTTAACCTTCCATCTGAAGGTAAATCAAGATCGGCACAAGCGTTTATACCTAAGAGACTAATAGCAATGATAAATATTTTTATAATAAAATTTCTCATAATCTAAAACATTAGAAGTTTACACTGATACCAATATTAAAAACTCTGTAGGGTTGGAATGTATTTATACTTCCGATTTCCGGATCAATATAGTTAGATTTCATATTATCGAGTGTGAACAAATTTTGAATATTAAACGCTACTCTGATTTTTTCGGAGTGAATTTTATCCGAAAGTTCTTCTGGTAATGTATATGCCAATTCTACATTGCGCAAGCGTAGGTAAGAACGATCCATTAAAAAGAAATCGTTTGCAATATGGTTCGTAGACGGTGATAAAGAGAGTGCAGGATAACTGATTTTTTCTCCCGCAGTATACCGTTCAGGCGTCCAGGCATTCAAATGGATATCATTAAATATTCCTTTTCCCTGATTTTCATAAGCTCCAATGCCACTTAAGAATTGTGAACTTTGTTTCACGCCGTGAAGGAGGAAAGAAAACTCCCAACTTTTCCAGGTGAACCCTCCAACGACACTATACTCCTGCTGCGGCAAGCTGGTATACCCTAAAGGAGCCTTGTCCTTTTCGTCGATGATGCCATCATCGTTTAAATCTTTGTAGATAAAATCTCCTACGCGGGGCGTACCGAAAGAGTAGGTGAGGCCTGAATTGGCCAGTTCTTCCGCCGAATTGAACATTCCGTTGCCATTACTCCTGTCAATCTCATATCCCCAAAGTTGTCCAAGGGGGTAACCCTGCGTACGGTAGGGATAAGCGTAATCATCACCAAGCGAAGGTTCATTGATATTGATTACCTTGTTTTTCGCTTGCATGAAGTTTGCTTGGGCAAACAGTGAAAAATCTTTCGAGAGATGCTTATTGAAACCTAAGGATAACTCAAATCCTTTATTCTCCATTTCTCCTTCATTCAGTTTTGGAAAATATCCTAGTGGAATTCCTTGATATTCGGGTATCTTAGAACTACTGTTGATCAACATGTTATCAACATAATGGGAGAAATAATCAAAATCTACTGTGAACATATTGAGGAATCCCAAATTTATTCCTGCGTTCAACTTTTTGATTTTTTCTGCTTCCAGCTCTGGATTTCCCCTTTCCAGTTCCGAACCATCCGAGCGAATATTATCCAAATAAAGAAGTCTCGCTCCACCCAACTGGTCACTGCCACTGATACCGTAGGACACCCTAAACTTTAGTAAGGAGATGAATGGAGATTGAAAAAAATCTTCCTTGGATGCGATCCAGGCAGCTGAAACAGCCGGAGTAAGTGTATATCGGTGATCCGGGTGGAATTGCTCCGAGCCTGAATATCCCATATTCGCTTTCAGAAAATATTTATCCTTGTATCCATACAGCGCAGAGAGTCCAAAGTTTTGCCGTTTATACGGTAGTACATCACTGGAGGATCCAGCCGATTCTTTTTCTTGGTTTAAATAATAGGTATGTGCAGAAGCATCGATGCTATGGTCTCCAAAACGACGGTTATAGTCGATGCTTCCCAAAAAGTTCAAATAGTAGAAAAATACAGAACCTTTGTTGTAACTTAACGGTGTATTTTCGAACGTTTTATATTGAATGAAATTATCTAATGTAGAAAAATCATCCTCTCGTATAAGTCTCTTAAAACTCTGATTGGTACCCGTCTCATTCCGTACATAAGTTTGATAGGCCATACCACCGCTTACTGAAAGTCCTTCGGATAGGAAACCCAAATCCAATTTTAATCCTGTTTGAGCCAAGATATTTGTCTCAATCACTGTGCGATATCCTGATCGGTTCAACATACCGTATACAGGATTATCCAATCCGTCTACCGTCACTACCTGTTCACTCAATTCAGCATCGTTTTCATTAATCGGTGAAAGCGGACCATACATCGTCGGAGGTTGATTGAATATTTGGCTATATATATCCCAACCCAGATATCCACCAGCTAATATTTCCCGTTTTACATTTCCTGCCAATCTCATATAACCGGATATGTAGTCATTGAATTTAACATCCATGTTCGTACGGAAGTTACCAATATTCACATTGGGCGTAGGGTCATACTTTCTATTAGGTTCGTCTGTGATGATTAAAGGCTCATCCTGATGAATAAAGCTTAAGTTTGAGTAATAACGAAATTTATCCGTACCACCTGACACATTCACGCCTACTCGTTGTCTCAACACTACTTGTTTGATGTATTGATCAAACCAGTTGTTGTTCGGGTATCTGGGATCATTTCCTGCTTCAAAAAGATCAATTTCTTCCTGCGAAAATTGAGTGTATGTGCCTAAGCCGTCTCTTTCTCCGGCCTCATTGCGTAATCTTGCATACTGTGCCGAACTAACGAATTGCGGACGCCGGGTCATCTGTTGAAAGGATTGATCGGCATAGGCTTCCACCTTCAATTTCCCTTCGTAGCCTCTTTTTGTGGTGATAACAATCACGCCTGCTGATCCTTGGATGCCAAACGCTGCAGTTGCCGATGCATCCTTTAATACCGATATACTTTCTATCTCCTTGGGAGAAATAAATTCGATATACTGTGTGGGGGCAATTACGCCGTCAATCATCACTAACGGAGAATTTCCGTTAATAGATGAATTTCCACGAATTGACTTGCTATAATTCCCATATCCGAAGAAAGTCAGCTCAGCGATGTTATTTATCACAGTTAAACCGGGTAGCCTTCCCTCATACGTGTCCGACAGCACATTCGAAGGAGTTTTATCCAATACTTCCCCCGAAACGGAAGAAACAGCTCCGGTGATCGATTCCTTATTATAGGAGTGATATCCAAAATTAACTTCTCCTCCCATGTTGTGGGGATCGAAAGAGAGTTTAATCTCTTTTTCATCCATCAATTGCTCAACAGATATACGGATATTTTGATATCCGGTAGCTGATACCTGAATAAATTTACTCTTCAATTCGACGGGTAACCTGAATGTTCCATCCTTTGCCGTGCGTAAAGTATATTTACCATCTTCTGTCTTGATTATTGCACCCTGAATCGGTTGGTTAAATTCATTCACGATCCGATTCTGCGCATCATTTGTTTCCTGTGTATATGAAGGCACAGCCATTAGTAAACAAATAATGTATAAGGCTATGAATTTAATATTTTTCTCCATTTTATTCAGCATTATTGAAATTACCATCCTGTATTTTGCCATTTTTGTCCCGTTACAGCTTCAAGCGTTGCTGCTTCTTCTAAAGGTAGTGGAAGCAATAAGTCCCGGTTTTGCCATCCTCCTCTCGAACTACTAGAAACATTCTGACGAGTATAGGAGAATCCACCATCATTTTTTTTGGTTATAACCATTGCGGTAAACCATTTGCATGTTTCGCTTAAATTACCTGTTGGTTTTTGCCAGCGTCTAAGATCGAAATAGCGCTGTTCTTCCCATGCCAGTTCCACACGGCGTTCATTGCGTATGCGCAGAATCAGTTCCTCCTGGGATAGGCTTGCCGGCAGATCGGGCATTCCCGAGCGGGCACGAACTTCATTTGCGGCAGCTCGCGCATCATTTAAATGGCCTGCTTCGGCAGCTGCTTCAGCTAAATCCAATAAAGTTTCACCCAAACGATAATATTTCCAGTTTGAACTATTGATTTGATTATTGCCGCTTGCCCCAGGCGTAACCATTTTGGTAGGGTAATATCCTGTTCTTGAGAAGCTTTTGTCCGTTATGTCGAAATTAGGTGCATGTGCTCCCCCAATAAAAGTTTCAATCTCGACTGTTTTACTATCGAATACAATGGTACTACCGTTATGAAGCACTGTTTCATCAAAACGGGGATCACGGTTGGCATAGGGGTTATTCGGGTCATACAGCGTATTTGATGCATTATAATTGGGTTGTAGGTGCTTCTCGTCCAAATAAGGCTTTTCGAGATTAAGGATCGGCTGTCCGTCGATTGTTTCAAAAGCGTCGACCAACTCTTGGGTAGGACTAGCCCCGCATTTGTAGGTATTGGGCATATTACTGCCTATATAACCGATATGCCATACAAACAAACCGCCTGACCGTATCTGGAAAATAGTCTCCTTGTCGCGTGGTGTGGCGGAATAATCCGCGTTTTGAGAAACCAATTGACGTAATGCAGCGCCCGGGCCGGTGCCATAAACAGCCGGTTGTGTGGTCTTGGTAAATAACTCATATCCGTTTGCCTTCAGTTTTGCGACTGCGTCTTTGGCAGTAGTATAGGCCTCTTCCCAATGGTCTTCGCCTTCATTATGAAGCGGGCTAGCAGCGAATAACATTGCTTTTGTCTTCAGCGCTAAAGCTAACGCTTTGGTTACTCGCATTGCATCATCCTGATGGTCGATCCTCCAAGGTAAATTAGGCTCTGTCAAGGCTGCATCACAATCGGAAGCAATGAATTTTGCCACATCGTAGACTGAAGACCGTGTCATAGTTGAAAAATCAGCATCGAAAGGAACAGTCGCTTCCAATATGGGAACTTTACCAAACCATTTAATCAATTCCATATAGAAAAATGCTCTTAATACGCGCGCTTCTGCTTTGAAACGCCCTCTGTCGGTCTCTCTGTTTACAGCTGACTCATCTATTAGCTCAATAAATTGCGTACATAGGCGAATTTGCTGCCAGGAACGTATCCAGTAATCATTATTACCTCCTCCATGTCCATCATAGGCATCCCGCATATGGTGAGAGCTTGCTGAGTTGGCATCGCTGTAAATGCCTGTAATAGGATCATCTGCTGCTTCGTATGAAGTATACGCATCATCACTTGCTGCTATCGGCAAATTTTCATAAAACCAATAGGTGAATCCTTTCTGGGGAATGTTATTATAGCAACTATTCAAAAGCGCTTCTACCTTGTTTGGGTCAGAAAGAACCTCGTCCATCTGCATGTTACCATCAGGCGCCATGTCAAGAACATCCGCGCAGTTATTGAAAAACAGGGCCAAGGGAAGTATTATCCATAATAATCGTTGAAATTTCATATCCTGCATTATTTTATTAGTTAAAATGTAATATTAAGCCCGAAATTGACCATTTTTGTCAGGGGATACACCAAAGCGTCGGATTGTTCCGGATCTACGGTGTCTATTGGCATTTTCTTGATGGTAAATAAGTTATTTCCATTTAGATAAATTCTTATTCTTGAAATACCTAGGGGAACTATCCATTTATCAGGAAAGGTATACCCCATCTCGATGCTTTTTAAGCGCAAAAAAGAGCGATCCATAATAAATACATCGTTGGGGACCTGACTTACGCCGCTAGACATTCCCAGAGCCGGATAAAGAATCTCTTCCCCATTAGCATATCTCCCGGCAGTCCAGGCCTGCTTGTGCCAGCCACTATAAAACCCAACCAAGGCAAATTCTGTTACCCCCCATCCATTGGTATATCTATGCGTTTGTCCCACACCCGTTAAGAGGAACGAAAAATCGACGTTCTTATAGTTTAGGGAACTCGAAATCCCATAAGTAACACGTGGAATGGTAGGATATCCTATGGGTACCATATCACGGTCATTGATGACTCCATCCTCGTTTACATCTACATACATAAAATCGCCTAAACGGGGAGTTCCCCCCATTTGATACTCCGGCAGGTTATCCAATTCCTCTTGGGTATTGATATAACCATTTCCATTGCTATAATCTATTTTATATCCGAATTGTTGGCCGATGCTATACCCTGTAACTCTGTTTCTGTAGGTGTAATCTTCGCCATATTGAACTTCATCGGCATAAACTACGGTGTTCTTATTATAGGCATAGTTTCCTTTTACAAGGAAAGAAAAATCTTTATTCACAACTTTTTTATAGGTTAACTCAGCCTCAAATCCTTTGTTATTTACTTCACCGATATTTACTTTGGGGATATTTTCCAGTGGCACACCTTGCAGTTGCGGAATCGTATTCCTACTGATCAAGATTTTATCCCGGTGTTCCTGAAAGAGATCCACTGTCAGTGAAAGGCTCTTTAACAATTCTACATCGATACCCAAGTTCGTTTTTTTTGCCATTTCCCATTGAAGAGCCTCATTCCCCATTCTGCCTTGTACCACACTTTGTCCTCTTCCCAAGGTTGGAAAGATACCGCTTCCCATATTGATGAAACTTTGATATAGAAATCTTTCATATCCTAATTTATCATTTCCCGTCAAACCGTACGAAGCCCTCAATTTCAAATTACTAATGGATGAAATCTTTTTCAAAAACTTTTCGTTGCTAGCGATCCAACCAACAGAGAATGCAGGGAAGGAACCAAATCGATTGTTCGGTGCGAATTGTTCCGAACCATTGTATCCGTAGTTAAACTCGGCCAGATATCTATCCTCATAATTATAGGTAACACGGCCTACCAATCCCACTATATTATATGGTAAATCGGCGCCATACTGATCCCAATTATCACGCTGGTAAAGGAACATACCGGTAAGGTTGTGTTTCCCGAAAGATCTGGCATAATTCAATGAAGCTTGATAATTGACATAATAACGGGTTGACATACTTTTCGATAAACGAATTGCAACATCCTGATTAGTCCTGATTGCACTATAACCGTTGGTTTCACCGGTATTTCGAGCTACATTAAAAGCGTAGTAATCTACACCCCGTACTCCTTGTAAAACCGTACTTGCATGGCTATCAAAGGCAATCATTCCTTTTGCAGACAATCCTTTCGTGATAAAACCTAACCCCCAATCTAAGGACAATGAAGAGTTCATATTGTTGGTCGTCTCCTGGCGATATCCCCTTCTGTTGATTTCACCATAAGTATTTCTATCTTGTCCCGATTGAGCTACCATTTCATGCGGCGGTACTCCATAACCCGCTACGGTGGTTGGCCCCGGGTCTGTCGGAGGAGTTCCCCATGTATAGGAGATCATGTTCTGCACCATTCCGGCCACACTTCCGCCAAACAAATCAATCGTTTGGGGGGTATTCATCTTCTCGATATAGGTTGCAATATTCAGTGATGCTTTTAAATTATTGGCAATGCTATAATCAATATTTCCACGAAAGTTATAGCGATTCATTTTATAACTTGGATCATAGCCGAGAAAACTCTCCGGTTCTGTCTTGAAATTGCCTCCCTGTCCAATATAACCTGCGTTGAGAAAATAAGTGAATCGGTCCCCACCGCCATTGAAGTTTGCATTTACACGTGTTTGAGGCGCCCAATCTCTGAAGTAATCATGAAAAACATCCCGATCCGGATAGAATACCGGGTCTTCACCGCTGCGGTATTTATCAATCATGTATTGAGTGAATGGCATCTCATTTTCAGTCGCACCGGGGTGATCATTCGTATAGGCCTGGTTACGTAGTTCTGCAAATTCCCATGAATGCAAACGGTCGGCCTTCACTAAAAACTGCTGTATACTTTGATCAACTGAAATGCTAAGTTCCGATTTACCCGGTTTCCCTCGACGAGTAGTAATCATCACAACACCATTGGCCCCACGCACTCCAAATACAGCAGTAGCTGAAGCGTCTTTTAGAATACTGATCGATTCAACTTCGTTGGGATCTATCTTATCGATATTACTCCGAGGAATCCCATCTATAAGGATGAGAGGAGAAGCGTCATTCAATGTTCCTACTCCACGAAGATAAAGATTGACTTCATCATATCCCGGTTGTCCTGAAGTCTGCATAACCGTTAATCCTGGCAAGCGCCCTGCCAATGCAGCAGATAAATTGGCCGATGAACTCTGTTTCAAATTTTTTGTATCAACACTGGAAATAGCCCCGGTTACCGATACCTTTTTCTGTACACCATACGCCACTACGACGACTTCCTCCAATGCCTCCGCATCTTCTTCCAATATAACATTTACGGAAGTGCGTCCACTGATATTTAAGGTCTGTGTTTTCATTCCTATATATGACACATCCAATACTGCATTAGGAGGCACATTGGATAAAGTAAAAGAACCCTCGGCATCAGTTGCCGTTCCATTACTTGTCCCTTGTATCTTTACAGATACTCCGATCAAAGGTTCTCCTTTTGTATCCGTGACGGTTCCGGTCAGAGTAATGTTTTGGGCAAATATTGCCAAAGAAAATGTCCATATCAGTATGGCCAAAATTCCCTTTTTTTGATTTGAGATTTTTCTTTTCATTTCATTTTTTCATTTGTTTAGATTGATAATTTATATGTCTATATAATAATCATTCATGTTCCTTGTAAATTGCAAAGGAAAGACAAGTTTCACGCTTTCGGTTTTTCATCCTCTTCGTCTTCCTCTTTTCTTGTTTTAAATTCTTTGATTAGCTGCTCCAGTTGAGCATACAGGCCGCTCCATTGCGCTTGGTTGCGCATGGCCGATACCAATGCCAATACATTGTAAAGTGATTCGTGCAATTCTTTGCGCAGTGTAGAGGCAGAACCAATTTGGCGTAATTGCGTGTTTTGTTCGGTCTGCATCCCGGCTTCTGATTCAAAATTATCTTGCGACGTTTTTAAGGCATTTGCTTCATCGGTTAGTCCCAGGCGTGTAATCCGTGCCAAGTTTTCTTCTTGCGATAGTTTTTCTATCAGTTTGCGCATCATAGTGTTTTGGTCGGCATATTTCCGCCCTTCTATATCGCCTACATCTTTCAAAATTTCCAGTAATGCTTGTGCATCTTTGCGCTTCGACGATTCAAACCGAAGAAAGCCCTTCAATAAACGCCGGAATCCGCGATAGGCATTATCGCGTTTCAGGTCGAACGTACCCACATCATCTCCTAGCCCGCTATACACTTTTTTCACCACTACCTGTTGGTAGATGGCATTCTTTTCTTCCAGGTCAGCAAGTAAAGGATGGTCCTTCAGGATGGTTTCGACTAATGCTTTTAATAATAAAAGTACGCGTATGGCGAAATCACCCAACGCTTTTGTCGATAATCTTGTTAATGAAATCTTTAACATGATGTTTAATTTTTAATGTTATAAATATTTTTCGCTTATTATGTAAATAAATGTATTTCTCCGATGTTCGGCAGAAATGATTCGAGAACTGCAGGATAATGTCCGGCGAGGCACGGAAGGTGTCATGCATTTCCCGGCTACTATCTTTCGTTTGCCGTTCATGCTGTAGGTGTTCACGGGGAATGAAAGAAGTCCGGCAAAAAACATCCTAATGTTCCGGATGAATGTTTTACGTGTGGCGAAAATCATTCCGGAGTTCCTGTTTAATCTTCGCCGTATGCGAGAGATTAAACAGGAATTTACAGGTAACCGTCGCCGCATGGGTGCATGCTGCTTATCGGTTTTGTAAGCAGCCGTTTGTGCATAGATGAGAGGTTCAATCATCCCGCATAGAAAAGTTGCAGGATAAACGAGAAGAAAAAGATTATAGTATAATAATGTATTAAAATATGTTAAGGGGGGGGGTAGCAATACTATTGTGTAAGAAAGAACATCCTTCCCGACCAATGATAATATGTCAATCTTTTGTGCCATTCTTTGAATTATATAGAATACGCCACTTTTTATAATAAAATCAGTTAGAAAAGTATTTTGTATTTGATTTCTATTTTAGACCACTCTTAAATTTTTCTGGTCGTCTGATTTTACTTGGCAAAGATAATTGTCCTTATTTTATCAATTACTGTGATATGTGATATAAAGACTA
>ENA-UOOM01000319-UOOM01000319.1-fermentation-metagenome-genome-assembly--contig:-NODE-319-length-57704-cov-20.674166_pt1 | contig 57704 bp, 55 predicted proteins | sample MGYA00245781_ERZ724031 | MGnify/ENA primary metagenome ERZ724031 (study PRJEB28704, sample SAMN03018317) | fermentation metagenome | biome: anthropogenic terrestrial biome; feature: soil; material...
CTTACAACAAAACAACTTAGAAACAATAATAAAAACTACAATTATGCAAATTAAACTACCACCTGCCGAGCAGGTGGATTTTGTAGAAGGATGAAGGCAGAGCCTTCAAGCGCTCTTTAAAATGAAGTGAACTAATCAAAAAGGCCAAACTCTTTACTGTTGTTGTCTTCTTTTTTGTTATTATCTTCCTGATATTGAACAACTCTGCGATAACAGCACTCAAAACACGAAAACGGTATTTAGGACACCAAACAATATGATAGTCACACTTCCAGACTACGTGGCTTTGCTTTTTATATTTACTCATAATACAAAGGTAAACATTTTGGCAGAGCCTTAAGTACATAACCACCTGCTTAGCAGGTGGATTTTCAAGTTATATTAAAAAAAACATGGTGTATGCAACCTGCTTTTTATCACTTCTTGTGAGCGGTTGCAGCAAAAAAACAAACTCCGAAGACACAGCGGCCAATGCAAATGCAGCCGTGAAAGTAACCGTGAGAAAAGCGGTGGAAATGGAATATGCTCCGGTGTTGAATTTCACAGGAACTGCCGAGGCGAACAAAGAAGCCAACCTGGGATCGGCCATTCCCGGACGCGTAGAAAAAATAAATTATTCCAAAGGTAGTTTCGTACCCAAAGGTGCCGTAATTGCCGAAATGTCTGATGAAATGCTCATACAGGCAAAAATTGAGTTGGAGGCCATCCGAAAAGATTTTGAAAGAATAAGCCGTTTGAAAGAAAAAGGCAGCATCAGCGTAATGGACTACGACCACGTAAAAGCTAAGTTCGATGCATCGCAAACCAAGGTAGATATGTTACGGAAAAACACTTCCATAACCGCACCTTTCGGCGGAGTGTTGGTGGACATCATGGTAAACGAAGGCGAGAACTTCTCATTTGTACCTTCGGTAAGTTCAGATTTGAAAATGAAAAGCGGCATCGTAACCCTTATGCAGCTAAACCCACTGAAAGTGAGCATCGAAATAAACGAGAAGGAACTCAATTCCATTCAAAAAGGGCAACACGTTGAATTGGTGTTCGACGCCTATCCCACGAAAAAGTAACGGGAAAGATAGCCGATATTGCACCTGTTTTATCGCCGCTTACGCGCACTTCAACCGTAGAGGTAACCATACCCAACAGGGGCGCCAAGTTGAAACCCGGCATGTTTTGTCGCACTTCCATCGAAATGCCATCGTCCACAGGCGTGTTCATTCCCATCAACGCCTTACACCGGCAACAGGGAACGGGAGAAGACTTTGTCTATATCGTAAATGCAGATAACACCGTTACCAGAACAAAAGTTACCCGTGGAGAAACGCGAAACGACCTCATCTGTATCGCCGAACTCGATAAAAACACGGTTGTAGTTATCGACGGAAAGAACAAGTTAGACAACGATTCAAAAATTGAGATAATAAAATAGTTTAAAGTTCAACGGATAAGGCATATCAGCCCTAATCCGAAACAAATAGAATAATATGAAATTACCCGAAATAAGCGTAAAGAGGCCTGTAGCCACCTTGATGCTGTTTTTAGCCATCATGATGTTGGGCGTGGTATCGCTGAAAATGCTTCCATTGGACATCATGCCCGAAATGGAATTTCCTTCGGTAACCGTCATCACCATCTATCCGGGTGCTTCGGCAAACGAAGTGGAAGAACAGGTTACCAAACCGCTGGAAACCACATTATCGGCAGCCGAACACCTGACCGAAATAAAATCGACATCCAAAGAGAATGTATCTTTCATTCAACTAAGTTACAACTGGGGAAGCGACGTAACTTCCGCTACAAACAACGTTCGCGACCTCATTGAACTGGCAAAAACTAAATTGCCGCAAGCAGCGCATCAACCTGTTATTTACAAAATAAATTCATCGATGATGCCCGTGCTCGCGTATGCCGTAAATGCCGACGTTAATTACAACGGCATCGAAAACATTATAGAAGAAGAAATTGCCACAGTGCTTCGTAAAGTGGATGGCGTTGGAACCGTTGTGTACCTGGGCCAGCCCGAACGTGAGATAAAAGTGAGCGTAAACCCGCAACAACTGTCGGCTTACGGTTTGTCTACTTCCACCATTTCCACCATGCTCCAGGCAAACAACATTAGCGTGCCGTCCGGAAATATAAATATGGGCATTTACGATTTCTCGGTACGTGTGCCGGGAAAATTCGAGACGGTTGAGGAGATTGGAAACACTGTTCTTAAGGCATTCAACGGACAAGTAATCAAACTCAAAGACGTAGCCGTAATTGAGGATACCTTTATGGAAAAAGATGCGTTTGCCCGCAACAATATGGGCGAAGGTGTGGCACTGATGATACAAAAGCAATCAGGAAGCAACACCGTAGATGTAGTGAACGCCGTAAGAACAAAGATGAAAGAGATAGAGAAAACGCTTCCGTCCGATATTCGGGTTCACGAGGTGATCAGCTCCGACGAAATTGTTATCCAATCGGTTAACAACCTCACCTCCTCCATCTGGTATGCGTTGATATTTGTTACGCTGGTGGTACTGATGTTCTTGCGCGAATGGAAATCGAGTCTGATAATATTCGTAACCATGCCCGTATCGCTTATCAGCGCGTTTATCGCCATGTATATCATGGGATACACCATCAACATCTTCTCGCTTATGGCGCTGGTAATCGCTATTGGCATGGTGGTGGACAATGCCATTGTGGTGTTGGAAAACATAACCCAGCACATCGAAAAAGGTTCTAAACCCAAACAAGCAGCCATTTTTGGCGCATTGGAAATGGGTATGGCCATTGCTGCTTCTACCGCCACCACGCTGGTGGTTTTCCTGCCGATGCTTTTCATGGGCGGAATCGTGGGTATCATGTTCAAACAGTTGGCCATATTGACATCGGTTTGTTTGATTGTATCGCTGTTTACGGCACTGACACTCACTCCGATGCTTTCCTCAAAATTACTGAAAGAGGTGCGTCGGGACGGCAAAAAACAACGTCGTTCCAAATTTTATACAGCCAGCGAAAAAGTAATTAATAAAATCGAAAACGGATACAAAGTGATGTTGGGCTGGGTTGTTTTCCACAAGAGTTTTACCATAATCATTGCTTTTGGCATATTTGCCGTTACCCTGATTATCGGGAAAAATATCGGTACCGATTACATCCCCGACTTCGATGCCGGAACGGTTTCCGTGGTATTTGAAACGGAGGTGGGCACCAGCGCTCAACAAACCGACAGCATCAGCCAGCAGATTCTGCAAATCATGTTAGAAGATATACCCGAAATTGCCGAAAATGCCGCCGTTTCCATTTCCGGACAAACAAAAACAGGTGCTCTTACCACCGTGGGATTTAAAGAAGGAAAAAACGTGGGAACAGTGCTTTGCCACCTTACACCTCCCGATAAGCGAAACCGAACGGCAGCCGAGATTGCCGCTGCTATCAGAGATAGAGTGGAAAATATACCACAAATAGAAAAAAGTCGCGTGCAGGGAGGTAGCGCGTTGGCGGCAGCCATCACGGGGAACAAACGCCCCATTGAAATTATTGTTTCGGGAAATGATTTTAACATCATGAACACCGTAACGGCCACGTTTCAGGAAAAAATGCAGGCCGAGGAAGCATTCATGGATGTGGCAACCACCATCGACCCCGGAAAATTGGAAGTGCAAGTAATCGTAGATAAGGAAAAAGCATCGCAAATGGCGCTCAATACGGCCATGGTAGGCATGCAGGTACGGCAAAACCTTTATGGCGCGGAATCGGGCAATTTTTCCGAAGAAGGCAACGATTACGGCATCGTGGTGCAATACGCGCCGGAATACCGCAACGAAGTGAATAAACTGAAAGAGATGCAGGTTACCAATTTATTGGGACAACAAATTCCGCTGTCGTCAATTGCCAATATCGTGGAAAGTTTGGGTCCGTTGGAAATACAACGCCAGACACAACAACGGTACTTAAAAGCCACTGCCAACCTGAATAACGTGTCATTGGGCGATGCTACCAAAATTGCTCAAAAAATGATAGACGATACCGAAATACCCGAAGGCGTGTCGGTTGAAATCGGCGGACAGGTAGATGACCAAAGCTCATCGTTCAGCTCATTGTACTTGATTTTCTTTCTTGGCATAGTGTTGGTGTACATGGTTATGGCGGCTCAATTTGAATCGTTTAAAGACCCTTTCATCATTCTGTTTGCTATTCCCTTTACATTGGTGGGTGTAATTTGGGCATTCTTCTTAACCGGAATAACGCTGAGCGTTACCACGTTTATAGGACTGATTATGCTGGTAGGTATTGTGGTAAACAACGGTATCGTGCTGGTGGACTATATTAATATGTTGCGCAAACGCAATTACTCGCTTCGCGATGCCGTGATGGAAGCCGGACGCTCACGCTTGCGCCCCGTGTTAATGACTTCGCTCACCACCATTCTCGGTATGTTCCCCATGGCAATTAGCGGCGGTATGGGACGCGAAATGTATTCTCCGCTCGGAATTACCATTATTGGCGAATTAATGATATCTACTTTGGTTACACTGTTCTTAGTTCCCGCCATGTACACGGCACTTTATAACCGTACATTGACAAAAGACCGAATCGCTGCAAGGAGAAAAAAATTAGAAAATAATTAACTAACAGATATCAGGGATTTTACGTTGGACATTTATCAACTAATTTACAGTATATGATTTTATCTGAAATTTATCAGCGCAACAACCTGCTATTTGAGAATACATTATAATAATGAGAAAGGAAGAAGCCGGATGAGAAAAGTAGTTTCTAAGTTTGTAGTCTCTTTTTATTGTCGATCATTCGAGTCCGTGTACCGTCCTCGAGAACAGGATGGTAGCTTCTCCTTTCTCTTTTAATCAAGATAGGAATATCGATAACTGCGAAATCCATCTGCCGGCGTAACGGTTTTTGAAATCGATTATCTTTACTATAAGTACAACAAAAATAAAATAAAATGGAATTTATATATATTACATGCAACGTGAGCATGTTAGAGGCAATAACAAATTTGCTCGATGAAAATAAATTTACCGATTATCAGGTAATAGAACAGGTGACGGCCAAAAGCAATTATAGTTTGCCGCGGCTAAACACGGCCGTTTGGCCCAGCTATAATTCCGCCATATTTATCCAGGAAAGCGACACCCGAAAAGTATCTTCATTCATCGAAAAAGTAAAACAGATGAACCGATCCGCATTCAACAACGGCGAGTTGATAGCCCTGTTTGCGTGGAACGTACATACGTATTTGGAAGTCAAAAGCGTTGAATAGTTTTTAACATCCTGATAAAACGATACGGCAAGGAGCGATAATTTTTCGCTCCTTTTTTCTATATCCGTCCTTCCTTTATCTCCTCCACAATTTCCGGATTCAATAAGGTAGTTACGTCTCCAAAATCGGAATCATCTCCTTCAGCTATTTTTCGCAGGATACGGCGCATAATCTTTCCCGAACGGGTTTTCGGCAATCCGCTAACAAACTGAATCTTATCCAACTTGGCGATCGCTCCGATCTGATCGGAAATAAGCTGGTTTATTTCTTTTACGAGATTATCTTTAATACGCCACTCGCCTGTTTCTTTCAATACTACAAATCCGTAAAGTGCATTTCCTTTAATTTCGTGCGGATAGCCCACGATAGCACTTTCAGCCACAAACTGATGTTCATTTATTACATCTTCAATAGGTGCTGTTCCTAGATTATGCCCTGAGACAATGATCACATCATCTACCCGACCCGTAATACGATAATAACCAACTTCGTCACGTAGCGCACCATCGCCTGAGAAATATTTTCCGGGAAAAGTTGTAAAGTATGTATCGATATAACGTTGATGATCTCCCCAGATGCTTCTGGCAATCCCCGGCCAGGGAAATTCGATACAGAGATTTCCAATTTTCTGATTCTCTAAAATCTCATTTCTTAATTCATCCATTAATACAGGCTTAATTCCCGGAAACGGTAAGGAAGCATAAGTGGGCTTGGTTGGCGTTACAAATGGAATGGCCGAAATTATTATACCACCGGTTTCGGTTTGCCACCATGTGTCCACCAACGGACATTTTTTGCCGCCTACATGATCGTTGTACCAATGCCATGCCTCTTCATTAATCGGTTCTCCTACCGAACCAATTACTTTGAGCGATTTTAGTTGGAAGGGCTGAACATATTCGATCTTCTCTTTTGCCAATGACCGGATAGCTGTTGGCGCCGTATAGAATTGATTGACCTTGTGTTTTTCAATTACTTCCCAGAATCTGCTGTGTGTGGGATATGAAGGAATTCCTTCAAAAATAATTGTTGTGGCACCATTAAGAAGCGGTCCGTAAACTATATATGAATGTCCCGTGACCCAACCAATATCTGCTGTACACCAATAGATATCACCCTGCTGATAATTAAAAACATTCTTAAATGTATAAGCAGTAAAAACCATGTATCCCGCTGTTGTATGCACCATTCCTTTAGGTTTACCTGTTGACCCTGATGTATAAAGGATAAACAGCGGATCTTCGGCATCCATAATTTCCGCAATACTTGTAGATGGGGCGTCATCCATAAGCGGCTGCAACCAAAAATCGCGCCCCTTTTTCATTTTTACAGGTTGATGAGTGCGTTTCACAACCAGCACTTTTTCCACGCTTGGAGATTTTTCAAGAGAATCGTCAGCAATTCTTTTCAAATCTATTGTTTTAGTTCCCCTGAACCCACCATCGGCAGTAATTAATAATTTGCATGTAGAATCATTAATGCGAGATGAGAGTGCATTAGCTGAAAATCCGCCAAACACCACAGAATGAATGGCTCCAATGCGGGCGCATGCCAGTACGCTGAAAGCGAGCTCCGGAATCATTGGCAGATAAATACACACCCTGTCTCCTTTTTTGACACCAAAGTCCCTGAGTACATTCGCCATTTTGGAGACTTCGGCATAAAGTTGATTATATGTATAGTATTTCGGAGCCTCATTTGGATCATTTGGTTCAAAAATTATAGCATTCTTATCTCCATTTTTGGCCAAATGACGATCGATACAGTTCTTGGTAATATTAACTTTTGCATTTTTAAACCAGGTAAATTCTGCCTTTTGCATGTCATACTCTAACACTTTATCCCATTTCTGGTACCAGGTGAAATTTTTTTCGGCAATTTTTGACCAGAATTTTTTTGGTTTTTGAACCGAACGTCTGTAAACCTTGAAATAATGCTCCAGGGACTTAATTGAATAACTACTCATATTTTGTGCTGTGTTTTTATTTATGTTGGCAAAAGAATAAAAAAAGTTTTAATTAAGTTGCGTTTTAAAACATAATTTGCAACATTCATGATAATTTAAAGCTAATTTAACAAAATATCTTAATTTGTATCGACTGAGCCCAGTGAAATTCATCTAAAACAAAAATAGCGGTCAAACCGAAATTTGCCGCTATTTACACTTGAAAATTATGTGGTTTTAATCAAACATCTTTTTGAATTTAGTAAAAACGTTCTTTTTTGCCGATTTTGAAGGTGTAAAATTGGCTGATTTGTGCATTTCTTCTATCTTCTTCTTTTCAGTATCGCTCAAATTTTCAGGGATATAAACGTTTACATTTATTAATTCATCACCGGTACCATAGCCGTTTATAGTTGGCAGCCCCTTATTACGCAAACGCAGAACTTTACCCGGCTGTGTTCCCGGATCAATCTTCACTTTTGCAACTCCTTCTATGGTTGGAACCTCTACTGTTCCACCTAATGCAGCTGTAGGGAAACTAATAAAAAGATTATAAATCACGTCGTTATGATCTCTGATCAGATCAGGATCTTCTTCCTCTTCCACAAGGATTAGCAAATCGCCGTTGATACCTCCTCGACGGGCAGCACTCCCTTTCCCTGACATAGACAACTGCATTCCTTCTTCTACGCCGGCAGGAATTTTGATTGAAATCACTTCCTCATCGTGAACTATTCCGTCACCGTTACAATGAGCACATTTTTTAGTTATAGTTTTACCTTCTCCATTACATGTAGGACATGTTGTAGTGGTTTGCATTTGACCAAGAATAGTATTTGCAACCCGAGTTACCATACCGCTTCCGTTACAGGTTGAACAGTTAGCTACCGAATTGCCATTTTCCGATCCATTGCCGTTACAAGGCGAACAAGCCACATATTTTTTTACTTTTATTTTCTTTTCAACTCCGTTGAGAATTTCTTTCAGGTTAAGTTTCACTTTTACCCGAAGATCAGAGCCACGGTTTGTACGCCTCCCCGTTCTGCCGAATCCTCCAAAACCACCAAATCCTCCGAAATGCCCTCCGAAAATATCACCGAATTGCGAGAAAATATCCTCCATGGACATGCCTCCACCACCAAAACCGCCTCCGGCGGCACCGCCGACTCCGGCATGGCCAAATTGGTCGTAGCGGGCACGTTTGTTTTGGTCGCTCAATACTTCGTATGCTTCGGCTGCTTCCTTGAATTTCTCTTCAGCAGTATGATCTCCCGGATTTTTGTCGGGGTGATACTGAATGGCTTTTTTGCGATATGCCTTTTTAATCTCTTCGGCCGATGCCGATTTGGAAACCTCCAGAATTTCGTAATAATCTCTTTTCGCTGCCATTTTATTCTCCTACAATAACCTTAGGATAACGTATAATTTTGTCATTCAGATGATAACCTTTTTGCACACAATCGATTACCATTCCTTTCTGTGATTTATCCTGTACGGGAACAGTTGTAACAGCCTCAAATCTGTCGGCATCGAAGAGCTGCCCAACGGTTTCAATCTCTTTCACACCGTGTTGATTCAGGAAATTTACGAATTTCGAATGGATCAAATCCATTCCTTCCACCATGGCAGTTTTGTCTTCCGCTTCGTGAAGCGCCTGCAAGGCACGTTCAAAATCATCGGCAAAAGGCAGCATATCTGCCAATACACGTTCTCCGCCGCTTTTTATAATATCGGCTTTTTCCTTCATTGTCCGCTTGCGAAAGTTATCAAACTCTGCATGAAGACGCAAGTAACTGTTATTCAACTCGTCGTATTTCGTCTGCAACTCCTGTAAAGGATCAACCTCTTCTGACAAATTGTCTTCAATTTTGGATTTCAACTCATCAATATCTTCTTGGGTGGGGTCCAAATTCATATCGTCATCGTATAATTCCTCCGGATCGATATAATCGTTATTTTTCTTCATAATCATTAAAAAACAAGCAATTGCCTTATGGCAATAATAATCTTAAATATTCAGATTTGTTACTGCAAATAGTTTGCCAAAAAATAGAAATTGGGAATATAAAATTAAAATGCGTGCTTTTCCCATCATCCGTCAGATCGTTCAAAGCGCTCGAAAAAAGGGAAATTACAAGAATAATTCGCACCATTCATCAAATATTTCCACCTGATGCGTATCGTGTTTTATTAAACTCTCTCTGATCTTTCTTATCGGCTTTTCTCTCCCCAACTGTGACTTGGAATAGAATTTATCGGCAAAGCAAATGATTTTCTCTTCGAGACTTTTTGGACGCATATCACGATGCGGGATAGGCAGTTTTTTCAGTAATATGGTTTCTAAACTTAATCCCGTTCCGGTATGACGTTCACATACCATTCCATGTTTGGGTAGTCCCTCCTGAGTAAGCAATTCTCTGCCTAAGAAACCGTGGCATATATAAGGAAAGTTACCTTCGCAGGCTATATTTGGGGCCCTGGTTTTGAAAATACCGATATCGTGCAGCATAGCCGCTTCCTCAAGAAATTTCACATCTATTGCCAACTCGGGATGCTTTTGAGCTACAAGCAGCGATTTGTTAGTTACATCTGTCACATGAGAGATGTAAATATCATAAAGCCTGGTTCCGGGTTTATAATATTTGTGAATGATGTCGAGTGGATGCATTTATTTTAGAACTGTCAGAAAGAAATTAAAAACGTTATAATAAGTACTCTTATAATGGAACTATATATTTTTTTAGCATCTGATCTTTAAGAGAGGCAGGCACAGCGTTCTTTATTTCTTCCATTATGATACTAATCAAACGCTCACGAATAAACTCCTTCCTGGTAATTAAGCTAATTTCGCGCACAGGAGTAGAATTTTTAAATGGACGAACATTCTTCTTCTGTTGTTCGTTAAGGTTGTAAATCGCCATTTCGGGAATTACGGTTAATCCATCGTTATCATCTACTATTTTTATGAGCGTATCTATACTACCAGCTTCGAACGTGAAAATAGACTGAGAATTACGTCTTCTCTTCATATTACAAAGGTGCAGGATCTGCGTTCTGAAACAATGAACTTCGTCAAGCATCCAGAGTTTTCCGTTGTTTAGATCACTCTCATCCAGCTCATTTTTCACATAAAGCGATCGTTCTTTGGGAGAAACATAAGCAAAAAACCTTTCGTAATAGAGTGGCCTTTCTGTGATAAGGTCATCATTTAACGGAGTTGCCAAAACTCCACCATCAAGTGAATCATTTGCCAAGCCACGAAGAATATTTTCTGTTGTTAATTCCCTGACCACGATACGGATATCAGTATTTCCTTGTGTATGAGCGTCCATCAGTTTTGGCAGCAGATAGGGCGAAACAGTAGGAATAATGCCTAAACGGAATATTCCTTTTACAATACCTTTTTCCTCCTGAATAATGTCTTTTATCTGATTTATTTGAGCTACAGAAACACGAGCCTGATCGATAATTCTTCGTCCAATCTCTGTCGGTTGAATGGGAAGTTGTGTTCTGTCGAAAATCTTAACACCAAGTTCATCTTCCAGTTTCTGGATCATCATACTCAACGTGGGTTGCGTGACAAATGATGCTTCAGCAGCTTTCGAAAAATGGCGATGATTATCTACCGCAATTATGTATTCGAGTTGTTGTATGTTCATTGCTGATAACTTGAGAAATATTTCATAAACTGAACACGTTCGTATAACGACGGGCTCGCGATATTGGAGTAACTGAGTTTTCCTTTAAAATCTGATATATTTTCGTAATTATTCTGCTCCATCCACTCTTCCACACACGTAATCATATTGCCAACGGCATCCACACCCTGTTCGTAAAGAACACTGCAAAGTTGAACCCCGGATGCACCTGCCAGAATTCCTTTAATGGCATCCTCCCACGAATGCACTCCGGTTGAAGTAGCAACATCCACATCTTTAACGCGTCCTGCAACAATAGCAGTCCAACGCAATGTTTCGTGAAAATCTGAGGGATTGCTAAAAACTGTTCCTGCAGTAATCTCCATTTTATTAATATCGATATCGAGCTGATAAAACCGATTAAAAAGCACAAAACCATCTGCTCCCAGGGATTTCATTTTACCAATTAATCCGGGTAAGTTACCAATATTCTTGGCCATCTTTACAACAACTGGTATTTTCACTGTTTTTTTCAGCTGTCTAACGATATTCAGATACGATTCTTCCATATAGTTATCCGGAAATTCACCGGCATTAAGTAAAAATACGTTTAGTTCAATTGCGTCGGCTCCCGCATCTTCTATACTTTTCGCAAAGTCTGTCCATCGGGTCAATTTATAAGCGTTTACGCTAGCAATTATTGGAACATGACACTGTGCCTTTGCAGAACGGATCAAATCGAGATACTTCTCTACATGATTCATCTCGATATAAGCATTGATGTAATCTGCTGCTTCCGGATAATCTGATATCTGAGTAAGTTTTTCACTATGGTTCTCAATTTGTTCTTCGAACAACGATTTAAGAACTATCGCTCCGATACCTGCCTTATCGAGTTCTTTTATTTTAGATAATGAATTTGTTAAGCCGCTACTGGCGGCAATAAATGGATTTCTCAGCTTTAATCCGGCAAAAGTTGTTTGTAAGTTTGTCATTTTGAATGGATGTTTTTCGGTTTTACTCTTACGGCAAAAATAACCATTTTAATTGATAAAACGTATAATTCAATTGAATATATTTATAGGAAAGTCTCCTAGATTTCCTGAAGGAGCCGTTGCAAGCTGTAATTAATAAATCGTTGTTCTAAAAGACTCCCTCTTAAAGGAGATATAGCGGGACCTAACGTTCTCCAAAAATAAGTGTTCCCACCCTGATAATTGTAGCACCCTCCTCTATGGCGATAGGATAATCACCGGACATTCCCATCGATATTTCTTTGAAATTATCGTCGTTAGAGAAATAATGCGATTTAAACTCGTCGAATAACGATTTAATCAACCTAAACTCACTTCTTACCTGATCCTGATCATCAGTATAAGTCGCCATTCCCATCACACCGGAAAATTGAATATTTTCACATTCACGCCATTTTCCTCCGGCAAGGAATTGACGACACTCGTCGGGTGAAAATCCCGACTTAGTCTCCTCGTCGGCAATGTGAAGTTGGAGCAGGCAAGATATCTTACGATTGTTGGCGGCTGCTTGTTTATCTATTTCGAGCATCAGCCGTTCACTGTCTAAACTGTGAATAAGATTGATAAAAGGTGCGATAAACTTCACCTTGTTTCGCTGTAAACTACCTACAAAGTGCCATTTAACATCATCAGGAAGCGCGGGTTGTTTTGCAGCCAGTTCCTGCACACGACTTTCGCCGAACAACCGTTGCCCATCGTTATAAGCTTCCAGAATCTCATCGTTGGAGTGGAATTTAGAAACTGCAACAATTTTTACATCTGCCGGAACCGTTTCACGCAACTTATCAATATTATCTCTTACACTCATTCTTCTGTTTTGGGTTTATTCTCTGTAGAATGCCTGAAGACATCCATAATAGCTGTTTCGTTTACCGATGCAAATAAATAATCGATCATCGTTTTTTTCATTTCTGCTTCTACAATATCCACGGCCTCTTTCAGCTCTTTTGCCTGTACTAGCATATTCACAGCTGTCTTCTTTTCTGCCCCGCTCTTTTCATCTAATGTGATGAAATATAGTTTTGCTTTATAATATCTGTCCCCCGTTTCGTTGAAGAATGTGTCTGAAAATTTTACTCTTTTGATATCGGAAACGGTGAAATCACCCGACATAAACGGCTGCATTTCTTCAATAATTTTAGCTTCAGCCTCGGTAAACGACATGGCATCCACTAAATATGGTTCAGTTACCGTCTTAATCATACCAGTTTCCAGCGTTTTATCGTAACGCACTTTGCATTCGAACCAATTGTACATAAATCTTTCGTATTTTTAAATTTGAAGTGCGAAATTAAGAAAAATATGCGATGTGGTCAAACAACAATCTATTTTTCCTACTTTTGTGTTTTTAACCCATAATTTAAAGGATGAAACAGCAAAAACAGCTCGGGCTTTGGCTTTTGGTCTTCGTATCGCTGGGATCGATGATAGGATCAGGTATTTTTAATTCACCTAAAGACCTTATCAATGTGGCCAATCCTATGGGCACATTAATCACGTGGATTATCGGCGGTGCGGGAGCGTTGATGCTTGCCTTGGTTTTTATTTACCTGTCGGCCAAAAAACCGGAGCTTAAAAGCGGTATTTATGCTTACGCGCGCGATGGTTTCGGCGATTACATGGGATTTAATTCCGCTTGGGGATACTGGTCGCTGGGTTGGTTGGGCAATATCAGTTATCTGGTGCTGTTTTTCAAAACACTGAACGATTTATTGGGCGAACATGCGCTTTCTCCTTTAACTTGCTTCATTTTGGGTTCAGCAATCCTTTGGCTTTATTATTTTATTTTGCTGTCGGGTGTTCGCGAAGGTGCTATTCTGAATTTTATTGTTACCGTTGCTAAACTTGTGCCTATCGCTTTGGTGATTTTGTTGGGATTTTCGTTGGTGGATAACGAAATTTTTAATGTCCCGGATTGGCAAACCAGACTAGCTTCCACCGGAAAAACTACCACTCCATTGTTACAGGTGAAAGATGCCATGGCAATTGTGTTGTGGTGTTTTGTGGGTATTGAAGCAGCGGCAGTGCTATCGGGAAGGGCAAAAAGCCAGCAGATCGTGCGAAAAGCGATTATCATTTCCGTTCTTTCTGTTTTGACGATTTATATGCTTATTACTTTTATCTCTATGGCGAGCATTCCTGCACAAGATCTTGCCGCATCGGGAACGCCACTTTCGCTCGTTTTGGGAAAAACGATGACCGGCAGCACCGGTTCATTTATCGTGAAAGTTGGAATTATGATTTCTGTCTTGGGTGCAAGTTTATCGTGGATTATTTTATCGGTGGAAACCATGTATGCATCGGCAAAGGAAGGTGTAATGCCGAAAGCATTAGCTAAAATCAACAAGAAAGAAACGCCTGTCAATGCGCTTTTGCTCACGCAAATTTTCACACAGATTTTTTTGTTTTCCATTCTATCGTCAGCATTCAATGAAACTTATCTTCTCGCAATAACCATCGGCACAACTATGGTGCTTATTCCTTATCTGCTTTCGTCGCTTTACGCCGTGAAAATCTCCTGGAGGGACAATAGGGAGAAAACTATCAACAAGTTGATTGCAGTTGTGGGAACACTTTACGCCACGTACGTTATTTATGCAGTAGGCATCAAATATCTTTTTCTATCGATAATTTTCTATGCCATCGGCGCCATTGTTTTCCTGAAAGGGAGGCACGAACAAAAACAAAAGCCCAAACACTGGGAATGGGCTTTTATGCTGACGCTGATTGCCACGGCAATCGTTCTCATCGTCTTAATCCTTAACGGAAAAATAGTTATCTGAATTACTTGTTTATCGTATAGCGCACGGTTGCTCCTAAACGAACGGGATATCCTCTTTGTACGTATGCGTTTTCTTTTCCTGTCATATCCGATGCATGGAACAAGAACGAGTTGTATTTTTTATCGAATATATTCTTTCCCCAGAGTTCTAATGCGAAAGAGCCTTTTTCAGCAGTAATACTGGCATTGGTTAATCCGTAAAACGGCTGGTAAACAGAATTATCTTCTGTCCAGTAAATTTTTCCTGCGCCGGTGTATTGTATGTTGGCAATCAGTCTGTCGATAAACGAACCGTATTTGAAATTATACACATAGCTTGCACCGATGCTTAACGTATGTTGCGGAGCAAACGGAATGTAATTTCCTGAATAATCCACCTGAACTGTTTTTCCATTTTCTTTTTTTTCGGATAGATAGTTTTTAAACTTGGCATCGGCAAAACCGTATTCGGTGAACAAAGTAAAATTGTCGGTAGGATTGTATCGCAAACTCAACTCCACACCTTTGCTGGTCGATTTTCCGGCATTGGTAACGACACGACCGAAAGTACCCTGGTCAATAAGCTGAATAATTTGAATATCATCCACTTTCGTGTAAAACATTGCAAATGTGGCTGCAAGCCTCCTTCCGAACATCTCACAACGACCTCCCAATTCATAAGTCCAGCTTATTTCAGGATCATACGAAAGTTGCTGTTCAAGTGTGGGTGTTTGAATATTGGTAGGCGGTGAAGCGGGTGCACCACCTCCTCCGGGACGCGGCGGCATCATTTTCATAGCATTACGCATCAGCGATTCCATTAACGAGTTTTGAAGCAGCTTAGAAAAAGCCTGCTCGTTATATCCGCCCGTTTTATATCCTTTTGAAGCCGAAATATAGGCAAAAGCTGTTTCAACGGGTTGATATTTCAGTGCGAATTTAGGTAAAATCTGCCCAAAATCTTTGCTGAAAGCTCCCTCCATGATAGTGTCTCCGTTAACGGGCATTCCAGGAACAGTGGGCGGAGCTTGTTTGAAACGAAATTCTATGTCTGCACCTTTGCTTTCGGTAAAATAATCAATTTCGGCATGTTCGTAATCGAATCGGATACCGGCAGTTGCCGAAAGACCTTTCAATCCAAATAAATCGTTAAGCGTGGACTGATGAAACAACGCCGCACCTCTTGAAGGTTTTTTGTAAATCCCGGGAAGATCAATTCGCTCAGTCGTATAATTCATGGCAACAGGAGTGTTAGGATTCATTGCCAGCGCATCGAAAACCGATTGCAGTCCTACTATTCCATCCTTTTTAATGGCTACCGGCGTATCAATGGTGCGATGATCGTAAAATCCGAAAACACCCAATACCCAACGGTATTTACCTTGAGTTTCTGATTTTAATGTTATTTCCTGACTAAGTGAGCGTTGCGTTTGTTGCTGACGGATTGAGAAAACCGATAACGGCGTGTAATCCTGGTCCATTTTCATATCGTCTTTCAAAAACTGATATCCGGTAGTGGAGTTCAGGCTGAAGCCGTTACCCAAGTATTGCAGAGAAAGCCCGTTCGTAACCAGACTTCTTTTGTATGACGACGGCTCGTTAAAGTTCACGGCCGTTGAATCTTCATGCATATACGGAAAAGCACCTCCATTCACATAATCGTAATTACCGAAAAGCAACGCTTTAAAAGACGGGGTGATCTCCCATTCGAGTTTTACTTTTCCCCCGGCATTATCGGATGCATCAACGTTTTTTCGTGTATAGTTATTAATGAAATAACCATTATCCTTCTGATAATAAGCAGCAATCGATAAACCGAAGTTATCGGACAATTTGCTGTAATTTGACCCTTTCACTGAAAATTGACCGTAGTTTCCACCACTTAACATCAATGATGTTCCCTGAAACGATAACGGCGAAAGTGTATAAATATTCACTATTCCGCCAATGGCATTCCGGCCGTAAAGCGTTCCCTGCGCTCCGCGCAAAACCTCCACGCGTTGAATGTCCTGAAATTCAAAATCGAAAGCCGACGGGTTGAAACTCGGCACATTATCTACATACAAACTTACGGTTTGAGAACCTAATCTCGCACCAATACCACGAATATAAATGGGTGTGGAAACTTTGGAACCGTATGACGGAATAAAAAAGTTCGGGATAACTCCACTTAACGTTGGCAACGATTCTATCTGGCTGTTACTTAACTGTTTTGGAGATATAACTGAAACTGCCGTAGGCAAATTTTTCAATTGATTGGTTTCTTTTACAGAAGAACTTACTATCACTTCGTCTAAATAATACACTTTAAGTGTATCATCGGGGGTTTCGTCTTTTTCGGGGTCAATATTGGTGGAGTAAGAAATAAAGATTTGGCAGATTGCCAATAAAATCACAACTAATCTTTTCATCGGGTTAAAACTATTCTTTAAATTATTAATGCAAAGTAACACTATAAACAAAAACGAAACAATCACCACAAATAGTGATTTTTTTCATTAATTGGGGCAAAATCATCAAAAATGTCTGTTTTTTTGAAAATATTTCGATTTTGATGCAACGTTTTTTCTTTTTTTTCATCTATATTATATAGCTTTGATTTAATCAAGGTTAAAGTTGATATTCTATGAAGAAAATTGCATTAACCACCTACACTAAAATTATCGCCTGGTTTTTAAGCATCCTGGGATTTACAGCCGGATGTGATATTATCGATCCCGTAGTGGAGTATGGAGTTCCATCGGCCGATTTCAAAGCGAAAGGAACAGTTACCGATGCTGTTAACAACAAACCCATTCAAAACATTCGTATAATTGGAAAGGCTGTGCACGGCCAGGATGCTGATACCGCTTTTACCGATGCGAACGGAAATTACACGGTGGAAATGAAAGGTATCATCGGCTTTCCGGTAAAAATATATGCCGAAGATGTGGATGATGCTGCTAACGGATATTTCAGACCGGACTCTATGCTGGTTGAGCAGCGCGACACTAAACAGGTAAAAAAAGGCAGTAACTGGTACAGTGGCGTTTTTGAAAAAAACGATGCGAATTTTCAGTTAAAACATTCCACACCTATCCCCATGTATGGCGTACCCAGCGCAGAATTTAACGAAAACGAGAAATGAAAAAGCACATTCTACATTTATACGATAAAGTCATTATTGCTGTTTTAGTGGGCATATTGGGATTTATAAGTTGTTGCCGGAAAACCTATCCTGAAAAGAAACAGGAACAAGCAGAATCGAAAATAGATTCATTGAAAAACTCCGATACCATTCGTATTATCAAAGACAAATTCGACAATCGGGTTATCGCTATGTATGGAGTGCGGCCAACAGAAGATACGAAGTAACGCGTAAACAAACTTCTATTATGTGATAAGCCGGAAGAATGTACATTGAGGATTTAAAGCGTACTCGTACGTTATGAACATCTAAGCAAAACACAACGAGATGAACCTACAGAAAAAGATGATTCTTTCGCTCTTTCAGGAGCACAAGAAAGCACAAACCAAACTACACAACCTCACTTATTTATTTTGGGAATGCACATTACGCTGCAATTTCAACTGTGTGCATTGCGGAAGCGACTGCAGCAAAGAGAATGTTATTCCCGATATGCCTAAGGAAGATTTTCTGAAAATCCTATCCGACATTCGACCTCATGTGAATCCACACAAAACAATGATCGTATTCACAGGCGGTGAACCTTTGGTTCGTAAAGATCTCGAAGAAGTTGGAAGAGAGATTCACAAGTTGGAATACCCATGGGGATTTGTCACCAATGGCTGGGGATTATCACAAGAACGGCTTGATGCGTTGCTCGATGCCGGATTACGTTCAGTAACCGTAAGTCTGGACGGATATACTGAGGAATCTCACGAATGGTTTCGTGGCAGAAAAGGATCGTGGTTACGTGCACTAAACGCCATTTCACGCGTTGCAGGAACACCAGATTTGGTGTATGATGTGGTCACATGTGTCAACAAGAAGAATATCAATGACCTTCCCAAATTAAAATCCATGCTCCTTTCATTAGATGTGAAACACTGGCGATTGTTTACCGTTTTTCCAAAAGGAAGAGCCAAAGACAATCCGCTGCTGAAACTTTCTATCGAAGAGTTCGTGCAAATGATGGATTTCATAAAAGAGACCAGAAAAGAAGGAAAAATTAATGTTTCATACGGATGTGAAGGTTACTTAGCCAATTACGAAATGGAAGTACGTGACACACCATTCTTTTGCCAGGCAGGAGTGCATATCGCATCGGTATTGGCCAACGGTGACATCAGCGCTTGTCCCAGTTTAAGAGGTGATTATATTCAGGGGAATATTTATAAAGACGATTTCTGGACAGTCTGGGAAACCCGTTATCAGGTAATGCGCGACCGCCGGTGGACTAAAACCGGGAAATGCACCACATGTAAATCATATAAATTCTGTCAGGGAAATGGCCTACATCTTCGCGACGAAAAGACTGGAGAGCTTTTGCATTGTCATTTGGAAATGATGGGAAAACTTCAACCCGAAATTAAACCCAAAAAGTCTTTATCCAGAATTGGTATATTTTTTTCGTAATTTGTGTTTATCTCTTTCAAAAACATGAAAAGACACGCATTTTATCAGACCTTCTACTTTTTAATAATTTTACTAACATCGTGCCAGATTGTTAACCCGAGATATTTCAACTCGCCCTCAACACAAACAACTGCATTTTTAGAAAAAAAGGGTGACAGTAAAATAGCTGCGAATGTATCGATTCTTCCCGAAGAGGAATATCAAACCTACGAATGGTTCTTGATCCTTCCTCTTCCTACCGGGGAAAGAAAATCGAAATCTTATGGATTCGATGTGAGTACTGCATATGCTTTTTCCGACCGCTTTATGGCAACTATTGGCGGAGAATATAAAAAAGAAAGAGATTTATTCTCTAACAATGATATCTTGCAAACTTATTCAAGCTCAAGAATCGATTACACACGTAAGGCATTAGACGTCGGTGCGGGCTTGATCATACCGCACAAAAGTTTCTCGCAATTCATTTTTAATCCGATTATCGGTGTTAATTTCGGGCGCTCGGAATCATTTTTCAAAAACACGAGCGATACAATCAACGATGACCATATTTATCACTTTCACGGTAACTTCCAAAAACTTTATTTGAAGCCCAACCTCAATTTTCATATAAACAAAAACTTTAAAATGAGTTTTGTGCCACAATTCTCGCTTATGAAATATCGGGATATCAGCGACAATTATCCTGAAGACGCGCGAGAGAATCTTGGACTAAACAGACTGCGAAAAGAATATTTATTTCTTTTTGAACCAGCAAACTTCTATCAAATAGGATTCAATAAGTTAGAGTGGTTAAAACTCGATTTAGGAATGTCATTTTCTATTTATCCGCGGGCAAAAGATATCCCCGAAAGGTTGCGAACCCGTAACTTCCAATTTTCTGCCGGATTTTCAATTTACCCTTAATCGAACCCAAACCCTCTTCCATTGTTATATAAATAAAACAGTAACAATGAAAAAAGCATTATTAATAGTAGATGTTCAGAACGATTTTTGTCCTGGTGGCGCACTTGGCGTGGAAGATGGTGACAAAGTTGTTCCCGTTATCAACAGTATAATTGATAAATTCGATGTTGTAATATCCTCACAAGACTGGCATCCCGAAGATTCTGTTCATTTCGAGAAGTGGCCTCCACATTGCATCGCCAATTCGAACGGAGCAGATTTCCATCCTGACCTAAAATCAGAAAAAATCGATCTTAAACTACATAAAGGCACCGCTAATAAAGACGACGGTTATTCCGCTTTTGAAGCCACCAATGTTTCACTTCCCGATTATCTTCGTAAAAATAAAATAACAAACTTATACGTATGTGGCTTAACTACTGATTACTGTGTAAAAGCATCTGCTCTGGATTCGTTGAACGAAGGGTTTCACACTTATGTAATCACCGATGCTATTAAACCCGTAAATATTAATCCGGGAGACGACAAAAAAGCGTTGAACGAAATGTACCAGGCAGGGTGTATTTTGATAGAATCGGGAGAAATTTAAACTCAGTTTTTCCGTCGATTAAACAGATTATTATACCTTTGTGCTCGATGGAAAAAGAAATTTCACTACGTACTGTAACGGTAATGCGTTACATTGTGCCGCTACGCGAGGGGGGCTCACTACCGGCATTGGCGGAAGCCGACGACGATTTTAAGTATGTGTTGAAATTTCGCGGTGCAGGTCATGGGACAAAGATGTTGATTTCGGAACTATTAGGTGGGCTGATTGCAAAAGCATTAGAACTGAATGTTCCCGAATTGGTATTTGCTCATCTCGACGTGGATTTTGGACGAACGGAAGGCGATGAAGAAATTCAGGATCTGCTGAAAGGAAGTGAGGGACTTAACCTTGGATTGCACTATCTCTCCGGAGCAATTGCTTATGACCCGTCGGTAAAAATTGATCCGCTATTAGCATCAAAAATTGTTTGGCTCGATGCCTTTATCACCAATATTGACCGCACATTCAACAACACCAACCTGCTGCTGTGGCATCGAGAATTGTGGGTAATCGATAACGGAGCGTCGTTCTATTTTCACCATTCCTGGAAGGATTTCGAAAAACACGCGCTAAATCCATTCCCGCACATAAAAGATCACGTGTTATTATCACAAGCAACACAACTTGACGAAGCGGACGAGTGGGCAAGAGAGCGATTATCGGACAAGTTTTTCGACGAACTCGTCAATATGATTCCGGACGAATGGATTCAATGGCGGGATACACAAGAAACACCAGATGAAATCCGTAACGTGTATTTCAACTTTCTAAAAACAAGGTTGATAAACTCCCGGAACTTTTTAAACGAAGCCAGAAATGCACAAGGTTAAATTATACGAATACGCTGTTATCCGCCTGGTGCCAAGAGTGGAGCGGGAAGAATTTTTCAATATCGGATTGATCCTTTTTTCGAAGAAAGAGAAATACATCCGGCTTGAATATCATCTGTGTACTCAGAAATTCGGATTGATGCATTCGGGATTAGATTACAATGATGTTATTCATCATCTTGACACTTATAGGCAAATTGCTGAAGGCGATAAAAACTCCGGCCCCATTGCACTTTTGGATATTCCCGAACGATTTCGCTGGTTAACATCCGTTCGCAGTTCCGTTTTACAAACATCGCGTCCCCATCCCGGAAAAACTGATGATTTGAATAAAACATTTGAACGGCTGTTCGAAGAATTGGTTAAATGAGGGGCAGAATTTATCCCTTAAAAATAAAATACACCGCTAACACCAAAAAAACAAATCCGATTAAGTGGTTCAATTTCAACTGAATCTGAAACGCGATAGACGAAAAAGCCACAAAAACAACTAATGTAATAACTTCCTGAATGACTTTTAACTGAACCAATGAAAATGCACCGCCATTTCCATCAAAACCAATTCGGTTTGCCGGAACCTGAAAACAATATTCGAAAAAGGCAATAAACCAGCTAAAAACAATAACTCCAAAAAGCGGCAGCTTACTAAACCATGAATTTTCGACAAGTTTAAGATGTCCGTACCATGCGAAAGTCATAAAAACATTGGAGCACACGAGCAGCCCGATAGTGAGAAGATAATTCATACAATTACTTAAAAATCGGGCGCAAAAGTAATGAAATTCCGGGAAATTAACTGACTAGAAAGACAGATAGTTATTCCTAACTTTGTAAATATTATCGGATCCGGAGATAAATGAATAGAAACTGTTTTAATATTATTTTTTTGTTCCTATCCAAGTCCATTTGTGCCAAATATGTTCTAGAGGACCTTGTTTGTTTTTAGATAACCACCATTTGCTGAATTCCACCTGTAACAGAAATACAAAAAAGCCAATCAGCAAACTAATTGTATATCCGCAATAAGGTGCAAGATTCAAACCTAACGGAAAAAAAATAAATGCCCCTATTATGGATTGTGTGACATAGTTCGTAAGACTCATTCTACCGTAAAAACGCAGTTTATCTACAGCTTTACTGAATTTTTCATTTTGGTAAAGAAGGATGAAAGACGATATTAAAACCAATGTAAAAGCAAGTTTTTGCCACATGTCAAATGCTGTTCCAACCGTTTGCTGTGTAATTGCGTCACTCTTCATTACAAGCTCTTTCAGCGTGTACAACGGTGCGAAAACGATGGCCGAAACGATCAATATCTTTAACCAAAAATGGATATTCTTTTTAGTAGAAACAAAAAGTTGTTTTCTGCTGATATAGTATCCTAAAAGAAACAATCCGGCGGTCTGAATGAAACGTCCGGCATTTATGGCCCATAGTAAGCTCGCTTTTTGTCCCAACGTGATATTGGTCAAAATGAAACTCCAGAAGTTTCCTGCTTTTGTATACTCGCCTACTTCTGCATACATTTCGCCTACTTTGAGGTCTGGTAACTGATGAGCTGAATTTATCTGATTAGCAATGTAGTGATACCATTCAACCGGTTGCGACAGAAAGATAACGGCAATTATAAGAACCGCGTTATCACTCAAATTGCGCGTGAGAAACAACACGAGTCCAACAACTGCAAACAACAGCAAAACATCTCCGGCCGGAAAGAATGCTGCATTTAATGTGGCAAAAACAGCCAACATCACTAAACGCCACAAAAAGCGATAACCAAAATCCTTTCCTTGCTTTTTTTGATTGTTGCTTTGAATATAGAATGTAAAACCGAACAGAAGAGCGAAAATAGCGTAAGCTTTTCCGGCGAAAAGAGTAAAAATCACGTTAAACACTCCCTGATCCAATGTGTTTAGCCAGCTTGGCGAATTTGTCGGGTAGACCGGAAAGATGAAATGTTCTAAACTATGAACCAAGAGAATAGCCATTATGGCAAACCCTCGCAAAGCATCCACAACCTCTATACGAGGATTTTTGTTAGTAGGTATTCTCATAATAATTTATCTTCCAAACTCAATTTTTTTATTCAACCTCACTCCAATCCCCGGTAAATCGCTTGCGATAATTTTACCGTTTTCGAGTGTTGCACCGTCGAAACAATCGTTGGCGATAAGCAATGCACCGTCCAAATCGGCAAAATCCATTCCGGCGTAAAGTTGCGATGCTGCCGAAATGGCACACGATGTCTCCGTCATGCAACCCATCATTACTTTCATTCCGAGTGTTTCAGCAAAATTGCGCATTTTCCATGCTTCATGCATGCCGGTACATTTCATCAACTTGATGTTGATGCCTGAAAATACGCCTTTCAGGCGTTCGATATCCGTTAATCGCTGAAGTGACTCATCCGCAAAAATCGGTAACGGACTTACCTCCGTTAATCGGGCAATATTATCCAAATCGACCTTTGGCATAGGCTGCTCCACCATCACGACACCCTTTTCTTTCAACCAATGGATCATATCCAGCGCCACGTGGCGGTCTTTCCATCCCTGATTGGCATCCACTGCCAACGGCAGATCAGTAACGGAACGGATGGCTTCGATCATACGTTTATCGTCCGGTACGCCCACTTTTACTTTCAAGATATTAAATCGTCCCAGCGCTTCACGTGTTTTTTCGCGCACTACATCGTCAGTATCGATACCGATGGTGAATGTGGTGTCGGGAACATCGGTCTTGTCAAGTCCGTACATTTTGTACCACGGAGAACCAATAATTTTTCCGGCTAAATCATGTAGGGCAATGTCCACCGCCGCTTTGGCAGCCGTGTTGTTTATGGCAATACCACCCACGTATTCCAAAATTTCATCTAAATGCGTTGGATCGGAGAAAGCGGACAAATCTATTTTCTTTAGAAACTCGATAACCGATGCCTGCGTTTCACCCAAATACGGTGGCAACGAAGCTTCGCCGTAACCGGTCAATCCGTCGAATTCGATTTTTGTGAGCACAACAGGTGTGGTCTTACGGGAAAATCCCGAGATGGTAAACGTATGGCGTAGTTCAAGGTCGTAAGGAGTCCAAGATAATTTCATTTTCGAAGAGATGCTTTTGGGTTTATGTTGAGAAAATACGGACGGTACAGTCAGAAATGCTGCTGCCATTGCTGATGTTTTCAGAAAATTTCGTCTGTTTTGGTCCATTTTTTAAAGATTTTCTATCTTATTTACCGATAAAACTCATTCTCAAAAATCGCATCAAGGCCTTTCGTATTCACCTCTCCGATTATTCGTTTGGTTCGCAGATATCGGTTGGTATTATATTCATCATAAAGTGAATCTGTCAGGTCAAAACTGCCAATTTGGATGTAATCGGAAGCGTGAATAAAGCGCTTATTTCCGATATAAATTCCAACATGAACCACACGTTCCCTCGGATTTTCATCGGTAGCTTTCGTGCCAAAAAACACTAGGTCGCCTGGCTGAACGTTGCTAAAATCACCTTTTTCATCGATTAATTTTCCCGTCAAGACCTGCTGGGATGCATCACGTGGTAGAATTACGCCGTGAAGGAAATAAACCAGTTTGGTAAACCCACTGCAATCGAGTCCTTTTGATGAAGTTCCGCCCCAAACATAAGGAACCCCCATAAACTTTTTAGCCGTTTTAACAATACTCTCCTGAGTAAATTCAATATCTTTCAGCCATTTTTTCAGCTCTTTCGCATCGGATTTTTGTATATACGCTTCGCGTCCATCGGGATATGTTACTTGATAAAATTTCCCTTTCGATCCCTTTAAAACCAGCATATCCCCGATAACCAAATTAGAAACTGTTTGCGATTTAACGTCCATTTTTTCATACGAAAGTGCATATAAACTCGTAATCACAACCTTCGGCTTTTGGTTGTATTCGTGTAATTCAGTTTCAGTCATTGGTTGAATGGCTTCAGAAACCCACCCGATATATCCTTCCGGTGTTTGCACACGCCGCCAACCGCCTTTCTTATCAAGCAATTTCACGGGCATTCCCAATAACACTTCCGAAACAGTTTCGCTGCCGTACGAGTTACTTGAGTGCAGTTTTTCCACCGAATTGTAAATCACTCCCCTGTTTTTTTCGCCAATAACCTCATCGGGAAGTAAACGGATGTTGTTCTTCACATTGCCTGATACTTGTTTCAGCAAATCATTGTACGCGTCGGGATGTGAAGTTTCTCCTTCTAAAACTATCGTATCGTTTTGCAATGACGACTTAATATCGAAAACGACCACACGTCTGTCGGGTGCATATTTTTCCTGAACCGCTTGTATAATACGGTTTATATCCTTGTGTTGAGCCATAGAGCATAACGTTGAAAATATCCATAAAAGGAATAAAAAAGATGCTTTTTTCATGCTTTGCCGGATAATTATTTAGGAAGCGAAATTACGATTTTTATTTCAATTGAAGAATGTTATCTTAAATTTCTTAGGTAAAATGCAGAAATTCACTATCTTTGGTTAAAAAATAAGGAAACGAATTCATGAAAATAAGAGTAAAATACGCCCTATTCATCATTTTAATTGTATTTTGTTGTATGAGCTCCGTTGCTTGTGCAAACAATAAGAACAGGCAAAATGAAAAATATGAAAATCAGACAATTGACCCATCACAAGACACGCGCGAAGCAAAGAAACTTGCCGAATCGCTGAGCAAAAAAGGTATTACCGATAAAAGAGTGCTGGCTGCTATCGGGAATATCCCTCGCCATGAATTTATCGATGAAAGTTTACGTGAATATGCCTATCTCGACCGACCGTTACCCATCGAAAAAGGACAAACCATTTCACAACCTTACACGGTGGCTTATCAAAGCGAACTATTGCAACTGAAGCCGGGCGAAAAGGTATTGGAGATTGGTACCGGAAGCGGCTATCAGGCGGCAGTTCTTTGCGAAATGGGTGCCGATGTTTACAGCATTGAGCGATATCAGGATTTATACCTTCAAGCAAAAGAAACGCTGAATAAACTGGGTTATCATCCTAATTTATTTTTCGGCGATGGTTACGAAGGATTGCCAGACAGCGCACCATTCGATAAAATATTGATAACCGCAGCGCCCGAGAAAATTCCCGAAAAACTGAAACAGCAACTCAAAATCGGCGGCTGGATGGTCGTTCCTGTGGGAGGCAGGCAAGGGCAAAAAATGACCGTTATCAAACGCATAAGCAAGGATAAATTCCGTGAAACGGTGCACGGAGATTTTATTTTTGTACCCATGCTGGAAGGAACGGAAGAGTAAATTTTCGGTCAAGAAAATCCGACTACTTAAGGAATTTAAAGTTGATTTTTGTCGCTTTTCAGCCCGAAAAGGACTACTTTTGCAGCTTCATTTCTAAAATTCAATAAAAAATGAACAGTAAAAATCAATTTTCAACCCTGAAAACGTTTCGTTTTAAACGATTTGCCCGAAAATCGTTCAGCGTTTTCAACAGCATTCACAAAGCTGTAACCATTGGCGTACTTTCGGGCTGCGCCCTGATGAGCGCGCACGCCGCATCGGTAAATCCGACGGAGAGTGTAATTATCCAAACAAAATCGGACACCATTCCCGAAAAAGAACTGGACGAAGTGGTGGTTACCGCCTCAAAAGCACAGCTTCCGCTGAATATGGCAGCCAAGCTGGTAACTGTAATCACGAGTAAAGAAATTGAGCGGGCGCCTATCCAAAGCGTGGAAGACCTGCTGACACACTTCTCGGGTGTGGATGTTCTTCAACGCGGGCCGCACGGTGTTCAGGCCGATATCACCCTCCGCGGCGGATCTTTTGACCAAACAGCCATCCTCCTCAACGGCATTAACCTTACCAACCCCCAAACCGGACATTACAGTTTCGACATCCCTATTAATCTTTCCGATATTGAACGCATTGAAATCGTGCAAGGCCCGTCGTCGCTTGTTTATGGCGCAGGTGCATTTGCCGGAGGCATCAATATTATTACCAAAAAAGATGCGGAAAGTAATCTCTATTCAAAATTAGAAGGCGGCATGCACGCTCTTTTCGGCGCAGAAGCGCGAGGAGCCTATAAAACAAAATCGGCCGTGCATCAGTTGTCTGCCGGTTATCGCAGGTCTGACGGATATATCCCTAACAGTGATTATAATTTGTTGAATTTGTTGTGGCAGAGCCGTTTCGATGTAGAAAAAGCCAATATTGATTTTACCGCCGGATACAATGACAAGAACTACGGTGCCAACACGTTTTACACCGCCGCCTATCCCAATCAGTACGATGATACAGAGTCTATCTTCATGTCGATAAAAGGAGAAACCTTTGGAAAACTAAAATTTATTCCGCAAATTTACTGGAACCGTCATTTCGATGTATTCCAACTGATTCGCGAGGGCACACCCGATATTCCTTCCTGGTACACCGATCATAATTATCACCAAAGTGATGTTTTCGGTATGAACCTGAATATGCAATACGCTTCGCGTTGGGGAATTACCAGTTTTGGCGGAGAATTCCGCAACGAATCTATTTTGAGTAGTGTTTTGGGGAAACCACTCGCAGAAGCCATCGGGAAATACACTAAATCGGACAGCCGCAGTAATATCAGCTATTTTCTGGAACACAATTTCCTTATCGATAACCTGACTTTCTCGTTGGGCGGTTTACTCAATCATAACACAGCTATTCCCAACAAATTTACTTTTTATCCGGCAGTTAATACTTCGTACAGATTCAACGAAAACTTAAGCGCATATGCCTCATGGAACAAAGCCACCCGGATGCCCACTTTTACCGATTTATACTACACTACAAAAACCCATACCGGAAACACCGATCTGGAAGCCGAATTATCTGAAGCTTTCGAAGCTGGGTTGAAATTCAATAATGCGATTGTGCGGGCTTACCTGACAGCTTTTTATATGAAAGGACGCAACATTATCGATTGGGTGAAACCCAGTGCCGATGCGCTATGGGAATCGCGCAACCACACCCAGATCGATAAAAAGGGTTTTGAAACAGGAATCTCTTTCAATCTGCAAAACTGGTTCGGGAGCGCACAACCGTTCCAGAATCTCAGTATAGGTTATATGAATCTATATCAGAATCTCGTTGAGTCGGAACTGATCTCGAATTATACACTCAATCACTTGAAACATAAATTTACAGCATCACTTCACCACCGGATTATTCCTAACCTTACACTTTCGTGGAATTTCCGATGGCAGGACCGCGAAGGTTCTTATGTGCAGTATGCCGATCTGCAACCGGGCGAAAGAGTTGATTACAAACCATTCTCGTTAGTAGATGTGAAAGCCAATTACGCTCTTCGGAAGATGAATATCTTCGTAAATGCCAACAACATTTTCAATACGACTTACCTCGATTTAGGTAATCTTCCGCAACCCGGATTTTGGCTGACAGGAGGAGTGAGTTATAGGTTAAGATAATTATTCTTCTAACCAGATTAAAGCGATTCAAAACGAATCGCTTTTTTTATTTTTCGCCATATAAAAACTCAACAAATCCAGATCTCAATGTTAATTAATTATAATTTATATAACTTTCACAGTATTATGTATTGCATAGTATTATCCAAAACACTATTTTTGCAACAGAATAAAAATCTGTAACCAATTTCAATTAGAACAAGTCAAACTACAAAGAAAAACTTCATGATTAAACTGCGCAAAATAAACAAATCGTACCATACCGAAGCGATTTCTCTGCACGCACTTAAAGATATCGATCTGGATATTGAAACGGGTGAATATGTGGCAATTATGGGAGCATCTGGTTCCGGAAAATCCACGTTACTGAATATAATTGGTATTTTAGATAGCTACGATTCAGGTGAATATTATCTCAACAACACACTTATTAGAAATTTGAACGAAACACAGGCCGCAAAATACCGCAACGAAATGATAGGGTTTGTATTTCAATCGTTCAACCTTATCAACTTTAAGAACGCGTTGGAAAATGTGGCACTCCCACTCTATTACAAAAACATTAGTCGCAAGAAACGCAACATTATTGCTATGGAACACCTCGATAAAATGGGATTGAAAAACTGGGCACATCACTTACCAAACGAATTATCGGGTGGACAAAAACAACGCGTTGCCATCGCCCGCGCCATGATATCGAACCCTAAGGTTATTCTTGCCGACGAACCCACCGGTGCACTCGACAGTCAGACAACAATCGAAGTAATGGATGTTCTTTCGGAATTGAACAGTCAGGGAATTACCACTATCATTGTTACTCACGAACAATCGGTGGCTGACGCCACTAAACGAATCATTCGTTTGAAAGACGGTGAAATTGAATCTGAAACACGCAATTCCAAAATCATAATTCCGAAACCACAAATCGTATGAACGACCACCTGCAAGAAATATTTCAAACCCTGCGCAAAAACAAACTGCGCACAGCGCTTACGGGACTATCGGTTTCGTGGGGGATTTTTATTCTTATCGTTTTATTGGGTGCCGGAAACGGATTGAAAAACGGAGTAACTTCCAATTTCAGCGAACGGGCAGTAAACCGCATTACACTTTGGTCCGGGACGACATCCATGACACACAAAGGATTAAAATCGGGAAGAAACCTGCAATTTCAAGACAAGGAAGTGGAACTCATCAAAAACGATATCAACGAAAGTCAACTTGTTACAGCACGAATTGACCGAACTCAAACCATCTCTTTTGGAACGGAATATGGATCATACAACATTCGCGGCGTGATGCCCGAATACATGGAGATAGAAGGAGTCGTCATCAATCCCGGTAATGGGCGCTTTATAAACGGTTTGGATTTAGAAGAGAATAACAAGATAATTGTTCTCGATAATAAAATTGTCGAAACACTTTTCGAAGGAAAATCTGCTTTGGGCAATTATGTAAAAGTGGGAGCCCTGATGTTTAAGGTCGTGGGCATAAATACAAAAAAAGAACAATGGGGAAGCCCATCCGCTTATATTCCGTTCTCTACGGCACAAGCTATCTTTAATCCGAGTAAAAAATTCAGTCAAATTACATTTACAGTAAATGGATTGGAAACTAAAGAAGAGAACGACAACTTTGTTGAATCGTTACGCAGCTTAATGGGTCGAAGTCTCAATTTCGACCCCAAAGACAGGCAGGCACTCTGGGTAAATAACGCACAAGCCGAATACATTGAATCACAAAAAATATTTGGTGGTATCACCATTTTTGTCAGCATCATCGGTATTCTGACCCTCATTGCCGGAATTGTGGGTGTGAGCAACATTATGTTGGTTTCCGTGAAAGAAAGGACACGCGAGATAGGCATTCGAAAAGCCATCGGCGCACCGCCATCATCCATTTTGAAATCCATTATTCTGGAATCACTTCTCATCACAGCAATTTTCGGCTATATCGGAATGATCTTGGGTATCGGCTTAACAGAACTTATAAACTTCGTGATGGAACAATCCGCTAACGGGCAACCTGCTTCGGATGGAATGCAGATGTCGGTCTTCAAAAATCCAACAATAAATACCGGTTACGCCATTTTTGCCACCGTTGTTCTCATTATCGCGGGCATCATTGCCGGGTATCTACCTGCCCGGAAAGCAGTAAAAATCAAACCGATTGAAGCAATGAGACAGGAATAAGGCGACCGGAGACTGGGAGAAAAGGCGACTTGGCGATGGTAAGTCCGTTTATTGAACCATATGGCACAACACCCATAGTCCATCAAACCTTAAAGTTTTTACATATCTCCTTATGCTTCTTAACTGACACACAAAAAATGAAAGAAAAACAAAATAACAGGCAATCCCTCGACACAGAAGCCCATTTTAAGGGATTGAAGTCACTTTTCGACTTCGACCGCTGGTACGAAATATGGGTAACTATCACCAGCAATAAATCGCGGAGTTTTCTCACAGCCTTCGGTGTGTTTTGGGGAATGTTTATGCTGGTGGTAATGGTTGGCGCCGGGAATGCACTGGAGAAGGGAATATCGTCGCAAGTGGAAGGATTTGCAACCAATTCTGTCTTTTTCATGTCAAATCCAACTTCTGAGCCTTATAAAGGATTTAGAAAAGGACGTAACTGGAACATGACCAACAGCGATTTGCCCGTTATTCATCAGAGAGTGGAAGATTTGCAGTACATCTCTCCCGTGCTATTCAGTGGCGGAGGGAATGATAAAAATGTAGTCCGGGGTGAAAAAAACGGTTCGTACCTGGTAAAAGGTTGCTATCCCGAATATGATCTGATCGAAAAAAGTAAAATGCTTTATGGAAGATATGTGAACGACATAGATATTTCTGAAAAAAGAAAAGTATGCGTTATTGGTGAACGGGTTTATGAAGTACTCTTTCAGCACGAAGAAGATCCGGTCGGCAAGCAAATTAGGGTTAACGGTATTTATTTTCAGGTTATTGGTGTTGCACGTAGCTCTTCAGGTGTAAGCATCGGTGGAAATACGGCCGAAACCGTAGTTTTACCATTCAGCACCATGCAGCAGACATTCAATCAGGGAAATATCATTCATTTTCTGGCAGCAACGGCCAATCCGGGAATTTCGGTAAAAGTTATCCAGGATAAAATTACCGATGTCTTGAAACAACAACACCAGATCTCCCCCGAAGATAAAACTGCTGTTTTCAGCATGAACATTGAAGAACAATTCAAAATGTTCAGTTACCTAGGAATTGGCATTGCATCGCTTATCTGGATTGTAGGGCTGGGAACATTGCTTGCCGGAGCTATCGGCGTAAGCAACATCATGCTGGTAACGGTTCGCGAGCGCACAAAAGAGATAGGTATCCGTCGCGCGCTGGGGGCAACGCCGCAAAACATAATCGGACAAGTGCTGACAGAGAGCATAGTACTTACTGTTCTGGCCGGAATAGGAGGGATCGTACTGGGGGTCGGCCTATTATCCGCTGTCGGTGTTGCATTGAGCCAAGGCGATCAGTTTTTCAAAGATCCGCAGATCGGATTTGGGATGGCAGTAGGTTCGCTGATTATATTACTGATCATCGGCACTTTCGCCGGATTCATCCCCGCACAACGTGCTATGTTGATAAAACCTATAGAAGCGATAAGGGAAGAATAAAACAGAAATCAGCTCTGAGTTTTAAGTTTTAAAACCCGTAACTCTAAGACATTAAACTTTAAACAACAAACGACATAATAAACAATCAAAATGAAAAAAGTACTCAAAATTGCAGGATTGGTTCTTTTAGGACTGTTAGTAGTCTGGACATTTATTTTCCTTTGGCAAAAATCGCGTCCAAAAGTGAAAACCTATCAAATTGAAACCGCCGCTATGCACAAAATTGAAAAAAGAACGGTAGCAACAGGGAAAGTACAACCTCGAAATGAAATTCTCATCAAACCGCAAATGTCAGGAATTATTTCTGAAGTGTATAAAGAAGCAGGTGAAATTGTTCAGGCAGGAGATATTATCGCTAAAATTCAGGTGGTTCCTGATATGGTAAACCTAAGTGGAGCTGAATCACGTGTTTCACGCGCACAACTCGCCGCCGACCAAAGCCGAAGCAATTATGAACGTGATCGTAAACTGTATGAAAGCAATGTTATTTCACGCGAAGAATTCGAGAAAGTACAACTTCAATACAAAAATGACCAGGAAGAACTGCGAGCCGCCAACGATAATCTTAGCCTTGTGCGAACCGGAATTACCAAAAGCTCGGCCAGATACAGCAACACGCTGGTGCGCTCCACCGTTAGCGGAACAATTCTGGATGTACCCATCAAAGTGGGGAACTCGGTAATTCAATCCAACAATTTTAACGACGGTACCACCATCGCATCGGTTGCCAACCTCACCGACATGCTCTTCGTGGGAAAAATCGATGAAACCGAAGTAGGAAAACTCTCCGTGGAAATGCCCATGGAAATCACTATTGGTGCAATTCAGGACAAGAAAATTCCCGCAAAACTGGAATATGTTTCTCCAAAGGGCGTTGAAGAAAGCGGAGCTATCCTTTTCGAAATGAAAGCCGCTATGGAAATGCCTACCGATGTATTTATCCGCGCCGGATACAGCGCAAATGCCGACATTATTCTCGACCGTCGCGACAGTGTGCTTTCTATCCCCGAAACATGCATCGAGTTCAGCAACGATTCTGCATTTGTTTACACCGTAAAAAGTGAAAAGCCACAGGAGTTTGATCGCAAGAATGTAAAAGTGGGATTATCGGATGGAATTAATATCGAAATCGTAGATGGATTAAAATTAAATGATAAAGTTCGTGGAAACGAAATAATAGAGACAAAGAAATAATATAATAATGAAAACTACCATCATCGCACTACTCTGCACTTTTTCACTAACAGGAGTGGCTCAGCAATACACACTGGAAGAGTGCATTAATACTGCCTTGCAAAACAATCGAAATATCAAGCAGCAGGAACTGAACAAGATGCAGCATGAAATTTCATATTCACAAGCCCGGAATGATTTGTTACCAAACCTAAATGTATCAGCCGGACAAAACTTTGTGTTCGGCCGGTCAATCGGGCTGGATAATACCTATCAGAATACAAACTCGGCACAAACTTCAATTGGAGTTGGAACAAATATCACGCTGTTCGACGGATTACGCATGAAACACAATATCGATGCGAGGCGTGCCGATTTAAGTGCTGCAGAAGCCGATCTGGAGAAATTTAAAGACGATATTGAAATGAGTGTCGCAACAGCTTTTTTGCAGGTCTTGCTGCAAAAGGAATTGTTGCAGATTGCAAATGAACAAATTCAACTGACCGATTCCAATATGACTCGCCGAAAGGAATTGATCAGAAGCGGAAAAATGGCTCAGGGTGAAATATATGAGCTTGAGGCTCAACGTGCCCGCGAAGAACAGAACAAGGTTCAGGCTGAAAGCAACTTGAAACTGGCATTGCTCGATCTGGCTCAAATTATGGAACTGGAAGATTTTACCAATTTCGATGTTTTAACTCCACCGGTGGAATCCATAATCAACGAAGGCGTTTTGCTCTCCACGTCTGATGTTTTTCAAAATGCATTACTCAAACGTCCCGAAATAAAAGCGGCAGAATATCGACTGCAAAGCAGTGAGAAAGAAGTGTTGATGGCAAGATCGCGACTTTATCCGTCACTTTCGTTCGGAGCAAATTTTGGAACGGGATATTACAATATGAGTGGACGCCCAAATGACTCGTTCGATAAACAAATCCGCAACAACATGAGCAACTCGCTCGGATTTAATCTTCAAATTCCTATATTCAACAAATTTCAAACCAGAAGCAGCATCCGCTCCGCTGAGCTTTCTGTTGCCAATAATCAGCTGGAAATAGACAAGGTAAAAATTGATCTTCGTAAACGTATTGAACAAGCGTTCCATAACGCAGTGGGAGCCCAAAGCAAATGGAAAGCTACGCAGAAATCAGAGATCTCGGGGTTGGAAGCATTTCGTTTTGCACAAGAAAAATTCGATAACGGACGTGCTAATGCTTACGAACTTTTTCAGGCAAAAAGTAATCTAACACAAACGTTGGCCGATCAGGCACAGGCAAAATACGAATACGCTTTTCGCCTTAAATTACTGGAACTGTTAAAAAACTGATTTTTTGTAACCGAATCCCTAAATCGTACGTCTAATTAATAAAATTCAAATTACTCCAATTATGAAAAATTTTGCATCTATAACGCTATTAATCTTTTCAACTTTTCTTTTCACGAACTGTGTTTCTGCTCAAAGCAATCGCATCACAAACAAGAACTTCAGGGTAACACCATTTTCTGCCATCGAGTCAAATACCGTTGGCAATATAGAATTCACTCAATCCTCCAGTTATAGCGTGAGAGCCGAAGGAAACGAAGAAATGATTAACAACCTAATAGTAAATGTACAAAACAATAAGCTCGTTATTTCGAAGAAGAAAGACCTGAAAAGACTATTTGGCAATCGAAGATCGGGTAAACTTATCATCAGAATAAGTTCACCAAATCTCAGCATTATTGAATCGAACGGCGTGGGAAACATTGAATTGAAAGGGAAACAGGAAGTATCTCAATTTAAAATCGTCTCCAATGGTGTGGGAAATCTCAACGCGCTGAATTTGAATGCCGATAATATCGACATCACTTCCAATGGAGTTGGAAATATAGAACTAAAAGGCTCTGCTTCTTCAGTATCTGTTTTATCAGATGGCGTGGGGAACGTAAAACTCGAAAACCTGAAAGCAAGACACGCAAACATTGATTCCGACGGTGTAGGAAATGTAGCGTGTTACGCTACGGAATCGGTAGATATCCATGCCGGCGGAATTGGAAATGTAACTTATTACGGTAATCCCAAAACTAAAAATATCAATAAGGGCGGTATAGGAAAAGTCCGTAATGGTGACTAAAAAATAAATTCTACTTTTAGATTAAACTCTAACCAAAAAACGGGCGCTTGATTGAAAGTGCCCGTTTTTTTATTTGTCGAAAGGTTATTTTTTGTTCATTTCACCATTTTGATATCGCGTAGCCAGCTCATTACACGGAATGGCCATTCGTTTACCAAATCGCCTGTATTGCGTAGTCCATAACCGTGTCCTCCGGTCGGATACAAGTTCATGGCAACCGGAACTTTTGCTTCCTTGAGAGCATAATAATAGAATATACTGCTGTTAAGCAACCGATGATCATCCTGCGTTTGAACGATGAAAGTTGGGGGCGTTTTTTCGGTAACTTTCAGTTCGGGTGAGATGGAAAAATTTTCACCATCAAGATATGCCGGATAAATAAGAACGCAAAAATCGGGACGAAGACTCGCGTTGTCAAAATTATCTACCTGCGGGTATGTGCGTTCGGTATAGCTGTTGCTCGCCATTGCGGCTAAATGCGCTCCAGCAGAAAAACCCATAACGCCGATTCTATTCGGATCAATATTCCATTCATCCGCGTGAGAGCGTGTGTAGGCAATGGCTCGCTGTAAATCCTGAAGAGGAGCCTGGTGTTTCTCTAATCCTTCTCGGCGTGGCACCCGATATTTCACCAGCACGCAATTAACATCGTGACTGTTGAATCGCTGGCAAATTTCTGTTCCTTCCAGGTTGTATGCTAAAATATTGTATCCACCTCCCGGATTAACTATGATAGTAACACCTGAATTATTATCGGCGGGAGCCGGATAAAACGTAAGCGTAGGTTCACTCACATCGCTAATGCGAAGTACCGGGCATCCGGCAACTTTGTTGCCCGATAAGTCGTCTTTTTGTTTCAATTTTGTAGTTTCACCGGGCGCACCATTCGGGAAAAGCAGAACGGGAGTTTCTTGTGCCATAACCATTGTGGAAATTAAGCTGAAAATTAATAAATACTTTTTCATAAAAAATCAATAGTGTATTTAGTGTTTTAAATCTATTTTTTGATAATGTCTTTCAATTTCACCGCCTGAAAAGTCATATGTGCCACACTGCTTTCGTATAAAATTCCGATGGTTTCTTTATCTATCATAGTCAGACAGGAATAACCCCAGCCAGATTCTTCATCCAACAGCACCTGATATTCTCCTGGAAACGATAATCCGCTGTCTAAACTTGCCTTAATGGTAATATGATGTCTTCCTTCGGTTGTGTTCGGATTGGAGAATAAAAGAATATCTTTACCCAACACGTTATCTTTCGCTTCTACTTTTATCAGGCTTGCCATACAAACCGGTTCCTGCAAAACACTTCGGTTCGAGGGATGTTCCGTCCAGGTTATCCCTAAATCCTTCGTTATGGAAACTGCACGGCTTCCACCCCGATTATCGCGCATATTAAGCATCAAAACACCGGGAGTAACTTCAGCTACCTGAGCTTCGGTAGTATTGGTTCGGGCGTGATTGTGAATTTTCCAGGTTTTGCCCCTGTCTTTGCTGTACATGATTCCGGCGTTGGGAATGCGGGTAGAATCGATATACTGAATGGGAAAAACCAATGTGCCGTCATGCATCGTGATTCCCATCCCCGGGCCTTGAAGAAGCAAATGCCACGATGGGTCTTTCACCTGCGAAGTAATATTGATGGGTTCAGACCATGTTTTGCCGTCATCGGTACTTTTAGCGAGTACTAGTTGTCCTGTAAGTTTTTCGTCCATTCCGGCCTGAGAGTTGTTCCACGCCCGATAATTTCCCATTCCGTTTGTCCACAAGGCGGCAATCCAAATAGTTCCGGTCTGTTTATCCACTAAAATAGAAGGATCCCCCACTCCGTTTTGCGCTTTAGGTAATCCACCATATTCACCAAACGCCATCGGGATACGCATTTTCTCCCAGGTTTGCCCTTTGTCTATGCTTCGACTTAATCCCACATCAACATACTCCTGCAAATCAACGCTGCTGTTGTAGCGCACATCGTAAACACCCAGCAATGTTCCCTTATTGCTTGTTACCAATCCGGGTATTCGAAATGCAGCAACACCATCGTCTCCCGCCTGGCGAACTCCAATTCCCATACGATGCGAAGCGGGTTCTCCGTCAAAAGTCAACGGAGCAATTTTCATATCGAGTTTTCCCGATGTCAGTTCCACCTCTATTTTCGATAACAACGATGTGTTCGGCTTCATCTGCAAACTAACCCAGAAATAATTGATACCGGTAAACAGCTTGTAATTGGGCGAAAGCACAACTTCGTTTTTGGGAGATCTTTGCTCCACAAGTTTTATGGAATAGGAAGGATTGGCTTCGCGTGTTTTTCCCACTGTAAATCCCGATACATATTGCACCGGAGCATAATGTCTTTGACCAAACCGTTGAGACGCTTCCGTTCCGCCGTAATATAATTTTACCGACTGAATTTCGCTGAGATTGACTTCATTACTGAATCTCAGTTTCAGCTCGTTGAGTTCTTTAGTTTCTTTTGAATCAATCCTGATATAAAAAAGAACGTTATCGATACGGTCAATCAAAATGGGAATTTGTGTCTGTTTTACTTGAATCGTATCCATAGCTTGTACCGAAAGCAGCGATAACAAAACAAATAAAAAGATTGTAGAGAGTTTTTTAATATGCATTTTTTTCAAGTTTCTTTCTCATAAATAAAGATAGAAATCCTTTGTCAATTCACCAAACTCAGATGAATAAATATGACGATTTGTTTCTATGACAAGCTGATTTCTGAAAACATTTTCCGGCTTATCCACACTAAATTCCAATAAAATTCTTTTCGGTGAACCTGACGGGGTAGGAAAAACACTAGTCTCGCGTGACAAATAAAAATCCTCCTTTTTGGCGGCAGATACAATATTTTCACGTTCTGAAAAAGGGTATATCAAGGAAAAAACTCCGTTATTACTCAATATTTTTTTGCTTAGTTCGAAAAGTTCGCTTAGGGTAAGCGTATCGGCATGGCGAGCATCGGTTCTTTTAAAATCAGGCGATGGTAAAGAATTTGAGAAAAACGGCGGATTAGACACAATCAAATCGAACTTTCCAGTAGTTGAAGAAACAAATTCCTGAAAAGACAACGGCAATACCGTAATTCTGTCTTTAAATGGTGAATTTTCAACATTTTCCTGAGCCTGTAGCGCCGCATCCTCATCGATTTCGATAGCCGTTATAATAGCAAGATTGTTTCGCTGGGCAGCCATTAAAGCAATCAATCCAGATCCTGTTCCCACATCTAAAATCGATTTATAGTCATCGAAATTTGTCCATGCGCCAAGCAGAACTCCATCGGTACCTACTTTCATGGCACATTTGTCGTGAAAAACAGTGAATTGCTTAAATTTAAAATACTTATTCCCCATAAACAAAAAAAACCTTATATTTGGCACGGAATTTGGTATCTAATGAACATATTGACAGAACAAAAATAATACATATTCTGTTTTGTTGAACTTAAAAATGAATTGAATCGCACTAAAGATAAGCTAATAAATATGTTTCAAAATAAATTATCAACGTTGAGATCGGAAGAGAGTGATAGTAATGTCATATCGTTCATTGCCGGAGACTTTTTAGACGGCAGTCAGGAAATTGACGAAAACTCTTTGAAAGAAAGTCTTCCGATATTACCGTTGCGTAACACAATCGTTTTTCCGGGAAGTGGGCTCCCTATATCTGTAGGACGAAGCAAATCGCTTAAATTGGTCAGAGCATTGGGTAAGAAACACCGATATATCGGGTTAGTCTGCCAAAAAGACAACAGCGTTGAAGAACCAGAAAAGGAAGATTTATACCAAATAGGAGTTATCGCTGAAGTTATTCGTGTAATTGAACTCGATAAAAATAACCTGAGCATCATTGTTCAGGCAAAAAAAAGATTCGAATGGACCGAGTTCACGCAAACCGAACCATTTTTCACAGCAACTTACAAGATTTTAGAGTCGAAAAAAGCTGACAAGGACGACAAAGAATTCAAAGCTATTCTCGACTCCATTCGTGATTCTATGAATCATATGCTCAACATTCTTGGTGAACCACCCAAAGAGCTGCTGCAAACCATAAATCACGAATCGTTTACCGATATGCTGGTAAGTTACAGTGCCACTAACCTGCCTATTGAAAACAGGGAGAAGCAGGAACTACTAAGTATCAGCGATGAAAAAGAACAAGCATATAGGCTGTTGATGATCCTCAATCGCGAAACACAAGTGCTGGAACTGAAGATGAACATTCAGATGAAAACCCGCGAGGATCTTAATCAGCAACAGAAAGAATATTTTTTGCAACAGCAAATAAAAACCATTCAAGAAGAATTGGGTGGTAACACCCAACAAATAGAAATCACTGAGTTCCGCAAAAAAGGTAAATCAAAAAAATGGAGTAAAGAAGTTGCCGAAATATTCGAAAAAGAATTGGCTAAACTGGAAAGACTGCATCCGCAGTCACCCGATTATTCGGTTCAGTTCGGATACCTGCAGACCATTGTGGATTTGCCCTGGAACGAGTACACCAAAGACAGCTTCAATCTGAAGAATGCACAAAAAATTCTTGATCGGGATCATTTTGGAATGGAAAAAGTGAAAGAGAGAATTATTGAGCATTTAGCCGTTTTAAAGTTGAAAGGCGATCTAAAATCTCCGATTTTGTGCCTTTACGGCCCTCCCGGAGTGGGAAAGACATCGCTCGGAAAATCGGTTGCTGAAGCATTGAATAGAAAGTATATCCGCGTTTCGCTGGGTGGTTTGCACGATGAAGCGGAAATCCGAGGACACCGCCGCACCTATATCGGTGCCATCCCGGGCAGAATTATTCAAAATATTCAAAAAACGGGAAGTTCAAATCCGGTTTTTGTATTGGATGAAATAGACAAAGTAGGCAGCGATTTTCGTGGCGATCCCGCATCTGCATTACTCGAAGTGCTTGATCCTGAACAAAACTCAACATTTCACGACAACTACCTTTCGATCGATTATGACCTGTCGAAAGTAATGTTCATTGCAACGGCAAACAATCTTAACTCTATTCCTCAACCGCTGTTGGATAGAATGGAGTTAATAAATGTGGGCGGGTACATCAGCGATGAGAAAATAGAAATTGCCTACCGGCATCTGGTTCCTAAACAATTGGAAAATCACGGTATAAAAAAGAAAGCATTCAGTATCTCGAAACCTGCTTTATTGAAAATAATCGAAGACTACACACGGGAATCAGGCGTACGCGAATTAGACAAAAAAATTGCAAAAGTAGCCCGTAAAATTGCCCGAAAGATTGCCGGGAACGAGGATTATCCCAAAGTACTGAAACCTGCCGATGTAAATGAATATCTTGGTATTGAAGAGTACAGTAAAGATCGATATCAAGGAAATGATTACGCTGGTGTGGTTACCGGATTGGCCTGGACAGCCGTTGGCGGAGAAATCCTTTTCGTAGAAAGTTCTCTGAGCCGTGGCAAAGGTTCTAAACTCACACTCACCGGAAATCTGGGCGATGTGATGAAAGAATCAGCTATGCTGGCTATGGAATATGTGCATGCCAATGCCGATTTACTGAATATTGATCCTGATGTTTTCGACAACTGGAATACCCATGTTCACGTTCCTGAGGGGGCAATGCCCAAAGATGGTCCTTCAGCCGGAATCACTATGATAACTTCATTGGCCTCAGCCTACACACAACGAAAAGTACGCAAAAATCTGGCAATGACCGGGGAAATTACTCTACGAGGGAAAGTTCTCCCTGTTGGTGGGATCCGGGAGAAAATATTAGCCGCAAAACGTGCGGGGATTACCGAAATTATCCTTTGCAAGGAAAACCAAAAAGATATTCTAGAGATCAAACCCGAATACGTTGCAGGATTAAATTTTCATTATGTGGAAGATGTAAAACAAGTTTTAGATTTGGCACTGCTGAAAGAAAAAGTTAAAAACCCAAAGGATCTTACCATCCCGCAAGAAAAAGAGAAATAAAGGCTATTGGAGAGACGCACATTGAATGATGCGTCTCTTTTTGAATTTCATTATCTGTCAGACCCCTGCCAACTGAGGCTGGGATAATCAGTCAGACGTTTATTCACAGCGCCGCAAATTTCATATAAAAATAGAACATGTAAACTCCCAAAAAAAACGCCCCCTGCCAACGTCTTACCCGGGTACCTATTTTCATAAAGAACCACAACAAAGCACTGATTCCTACAACAAATAAACTGTCAACAATATTAATATCGGGAGTTTCGATCGGATAAATAATTCCTGCAACACCCAGAATTAACAGAAGATTGAAAATGTTTGAACCAACAACATTACCGATAGCAATATCAGAACGTTTTTTCATGGCTGCAACCACCGATGTTGCCAATTCCGGCATACTTGTCCCTGCCGCAATTATTGTTAAGCCGATCAGCGCTTCAGACATACCTAATTTGTGTGCAATAATTACTGCATTATCTACCAATAAATTAGACCCATAAATTAAACCCACCAATCCTGATGAGATCAACAAAATATCAATAATCCAATGTTTGTATTTCTTTATCGGTTCTTCATCCATCGTTTCTTTATTTTTGTTTTTAACCGAAGTGAGAAAAAGGTAAGTCATATAAGCTGTAAAAAGAACAACGAAAAGAAAAGCTTCGATAAAAGAAATTTTTCCATCGAGAAATAAAATAAGGAAAAGTACGGAAGTAAGAACCATTACAGGAGCATCCAGCTTTAGTAATTGTCTTTTGATAGCCAGAGGATAAATAAGTGCTGAAATTCCCAGAATTATTCCAATATTAAATAGATTTGAACCTAAAACGTTTCCTATCGATAAAGCGCTTTGACCGTTCATTGCAGCTTTCACACTTACCACCAACTCAGGAGCGCTGGTCCCCATAGACACAATCGTTAGCCCAATAATTAGCGGACTAACACCTAGTCTTGCTGCAAACGATGATGCACCAGACACGAGCCATTCGGCTCCAAAGTAAAGAATTACAAGAGAAACTAATAACCAAACAATTTCCATTAACAGGGGTTTTTATGAGTAAAAGTTGCACAACGCAACGCAACACAAACACATATAACAACAAAAAACCCTTTGGAGTTCATCCAAAGGGTTTTTTGTTGTTATTCTTTTTTCTATTCTGTATAATACCTGAAATCTTTCAACATTTCTTGCAAGCGTTTGCGTGCAAAGAAAATACGGCTTTTTACTGTTCCAATGGGAAGTCCCAGGTGTTGTGCAATTTCTTCGTATTTGTATCCGGAAACGTGCATGGAGAAAGGAACTTTATATTCATTAGTGAAACTGGCAATTGCCTTGTTTATTTCTTTAATGGTATAAGCTCCGTCCGGAGTGTTAAAACCCGAATCTTGCGGGAGATTAAGATGATATAAGTTTTCTGTTTTATCGATAATTGTTTGACTCCTAACAATTTTACGGTAGTTATTCACAAAAATATTGTGCATTATGGTAAAAACCCATCCTTTGAAATTTACGTTCTCATAATATTTTTCTCTGTTATCTAAAACGCGGAGAGTTGTTTCCTGCAAAAGGTCTTTTGCATCTTCCCGATCTGCGGTCAATGTTAGCGCGAAGTTAAACATATTATCCTGCAATCCCAGTAATCTGTTTTCGAAAGAACTTTTTGACTTCATAACTTTTAATTTTTGTTTGTGCTGTGTTAACGACTTTACTTTACTTGAATTTTCAAAATTCATTTATCGTTTTGTCTATTGCAAATATAATAACATAAATCACTTATTGTGCATTTTTTTATTTCAAAAACATATAATTAGTGTTAACAAATTCACAGCTTAACACTATTACGCTATTAATCTGCATATTACGCACTAGCAGCCTGTGGATTTTTTCTACACATAGTCTATAAATAAAATTTATGCCACAATTATATTAATCTAAAAATGTAATACTTTTGTAACAATTTTGACTTTAGAACAATTCTAAACAATTTCATTTTAAGATGATCTGAACAGATTTCTGATTTAACAAACAAAGTTAAATAGTGACTGACAAACAAATAAAGTTCAAACCTGAATCGTTCTTTGTGGCATACTATTTGCAAATAAATTGAAGGAATAAAATAAAGACAATATATTATGATAAAAGAAGGACAAATTGGGGTAACAACCGGAAATATTTTCCCCATCATTAAGAAATTTCTTTACAGTGATCACGAAATTTTTCTTCGTGAAGTGATCTCAAACGCTGTGGATGCCACACAAAAGTTGAAGACCTTATCCGATGTGGGCGAATTCAAAGGGGAGTTAGGCGATTTATCCGTCAGAGTATCCATAAACAAGAAAGCCAAAACCTTAACTATTTCCGATCGCGGGATTGGAATGACAGCCGACGAAGTCGATAAATACATCAATCAGATTGCTTTGTCTTCGGCAAACGATTTTTTAGATCAATATAAAGATAATGCTAATGCCATTATCGGGCACTTCGGACTTGGTTTTTACTCCACTTTTATGGTCGCCAAAAAGGTAGAGATTGTAACAAAATCGCACAAAGATGAAGCTGCTGTAAAATGGTCGTGTGAAGGTGACCCTGAGTATAAAATGGAAGAATCCGATAAAAAAGACCGCGGAACGGACATTATTTTATATATAGACGAAGAGAACGAAGATTTCTTAGAAAAGAGCAAAATTGAATCTTTATTGAACAAATATTGTAAATTCTTACCGGTTCCAATCGTTTTCGGAAAAAAACAGGAATGGAAAGACGGAAAATACGTTGATACAAAAGAAGAGAACGTTATCAACGATGTAAACCCGCTCTGGAAACAGAAACCTGCCGGATTAAAAGACGAAGATTATCAGGAATTTTATCGCAAACTTTATCCGATGAGCATGGATGAGCCGCTCTTCTGGATTCATTTAAACGTTGATTATCCGTTTAACCTGACGGGAATCCTTTATTTTCCGAGAATAAAAAACAACATCGAACTGCAGCGAAACAAAATTCAGTTGTACAGCAATCAGGTTTTCGTTACCGATTCGGTAGAAGGAATTGTTCCCGAATTCCTGACATTACTTCACGGCGTGCTCGATTCGCCCGACATTCCGCTCAACGTTTCACGTTCGTATCTGCAAAGTGACAACAACGTGAAGAAAATTTCGAACCACATCACCAAAAAAGTGGCCGATAAACTCGAAGAGATCTTCAAGAAAGAACGTACTCAATTCGAAGAAAAATGGGATAGCCTGAAAATTTTCGTTGAATACGGAATGCTTACAGAAGACAGATTTTACGACCGGGCTGCCAAATTTGCATTACTGAAAAATACAGACAACAAGTACTTTACATTCGAAGAATACAAAGCGCTTATCGAAAGTACGCAAACCGATAAGAACGACACCTTGGTTTATCTTTATGCCAATGATAAGGAAGACCAATACACGTTTATTGACGCGGCCAAAGAAAAGGGTTACGACGTGCTGATGATGGACGGACAATTAGATGTTCACTGGGTTGGTTTGCTTGAGCAAAAATTGGAAAAAACCCGATTCGTTCGCGTTGACAGCAATACGGTAGAGCATCTTATCGAAAAGGAAGAAAAAACTTCGGTAGAATTATCGGATAAGGAAAAAGAAAACCTGACCGAAGCTGTAAAATCTCAACTTCCGAAAATCGATAAAACGGAATTTAACGTCGATTTCAAATCATTAGGAGAAACCACTCGCCCGGTTCAAATAACCCAGGACGAATTTTCACGACGAATGAAAGAGATGTCTGCCATGCAACCCGGAATGGCTTTCTACGGTGAAATGCCGAACATGTTTCAGGTAATTCTGAATATGGATCACCCAATTGCGAAGCAACTGTTGAGCGACACCAAAGACAAATCGAAAGAAGAAGCAACAACTTTCGCATCGGGAAATGCCAAACTGAAACAAATTATCGATTTAGCGTTGCTTTCCAACGGAATGCTCAAAGGCGAAGCCTTGAATAACTTCATAAAACGAAGCGTGGATATGTTGTAAAATGCCTGTCGAACGCCTGACGCGTTACATTCATTCCCGAACAAAACCTTGTTTTTCTCTGTTTAATTATCATGCAAATGGGATTAAACAAAAAAAGAAAAACAAGGTTTTTTCGTTTAATCCTCGCGTAACTCGGTTAGAACAAACACTTACGGCAAAGCTGTAAATAAAAATCAATGTCTTATGAACGGAACAATGATCCAGTTTTTTCATTGGTATTCCGAAGGAAACGGTAAACTTTGGGACGAAGTAAAAAATCAGGCGCAATACTTACAGGATTTGGGAATTAATGCCGTTTGGCTGCCACCGGCATACAAGGCCTCGGGCGGCGGTTATTCAACGGGATATGACCCGTACGATTTATTCGATTTGGGCGAATTTGATCAAAAAGGGACTATCCCTACCAAATACGGCACAAAACAACAATACCTCGATGCCATCTGGGCACTTAAAGAAAAAGGAGTCCGGGTTATCGTGGATATCGTGTTGAACCATAAAGCCGGAGGAGATGAAAAAGAACGTTTTCATGCCGTAAAAGTAGATTTACAAAACCGACAGCAAAACATTTCCGAACCCTATGAGATTGAAGCCTACACCAAATTCACTTTTCCCGGAAGAGGAACGCAATATTCCGATTTTCAGTGGAATTTCAATTGTTTTTCAGGAGTAGATTACGCCGAAGGCGAAGAAGGCAACTTCATTTATCAGATTATAAACGATCACGGCGCCGGATGGGAAGGACTCATTGATGATGAGAAAGGAAGCTACGATTATCTGATGTATAACGACATCGATCATCGAAATCCGTATGTCCGCGAAGAACTTAATTATTGGGGCAAATGGTATCACGACACCGTCGGCTTCGACGGAGTGATGCTGGATGCCGTAAAACATCAATCACCACAATTTTATCAGGAATGGCTGCACACACTAAGAGCAAACACCGGAGAAAATATTTTCGCCGTAGGCGAGTATTGGGAACCCGGACATTTGGAGTTGCTGCTTCGGTATATTGATGCAACTAATGGATCAATGAGCTTGTTTGATTCGTCGCTTCATCACAACATGCGCAAAGCTTCGCTCGCCGGTTCGGATTATGATTTGAGAACCATATTCAACGAAACGCTCGTGCATACTCATCCCCAACTGGCAGTAACCGTAGTTGACAATCACGATACTCAGCCACTGCAATCACTAGAGGCACCTATCGAAGAGTGGTTTAAACCGATAGCCTATGCACTTATTTTGTTGCGACAAGACGGATATCCCTGCATATTTTATCCCGATTTATTTGGCGCACATTATTGGGGATACGGAAAAGACGGCAACGAATACGAAATTTTCCTAAATAGAGTGGATGGAATTGAAGCACTTATAATTGCCCGAAAAGAATATGCCTACGGCACACAACGGGATTATTTTGAAGATGCCAACTGTCTCGGCTGGACGCGCGATGGCGATGGCGAACACCGGGGTTGTGCCGTGCTGTTAAGCAACAAAGACAGTTATGAAAAACCGATGGAAGTCGGTGCACACTATGCAGGACAAGAATTTCATGATTTTCTGGGGCGTTTTGAGCATCGGGTTACCATAGATGAAAATGGGTGGGGAAATTTCTCGTGTCCGGCTGGGAACGTTAGTGTTTGGGTACCGGTATCATAAAAAAGTGAAGCCGGCAGAAATTCCAAAAATTCTCTGCCGGCTTTTATATATAGAGTAATAAAGAGTGCGCCTATTTACTTATTCTTGCCTTTTCCCTGATTTCCGCTATTACCTTTGTTTCCCTGGTTGCCTTTGTTCCCGGCATTTCCCTTGTTATTATTGTTGTTTTTAGCCTCTTTAACCATCTTTTCAAAGCGCTTATCTACTTTTCCGTTTTTTGGTTTTACAACGCCGTTCTCGAAAATATTAATATCTTTTCTGGCTACTCTTGGGTCTTTATTTTTACCATAATCTCCGAAGATTCCACCCCATTCACGTTGAGATTTCCCTAAAGTATTCTTCATCCTGTGGAAAGCGGCAGAGCCGGGTTTAATACCGTATCGTTTCGCCATTACACCCCAGCCTTGTCCGTTGGAAGCACCTTCGTCATAAATTCCGCGAACATCGGGCATCGGGATACCTAAAATACGGCTTAACTCAAGTCCAAGGGCTACATTTCCCCAATTACTTCCGAAATCGTTATAATAACCGTTTAACGTGGATTGCGGAACGCCATAATAATTATTATACAAGTCGGCAACCTGATTGTTATTGTACTGCCTTGTATAACCACTCATGTTTGTAACAAAAACATCGAAATTTTGAGCAAACATCGTCACCGATGCAATTGCCAATGCAAATGTGAATAATAACTTTTTCATAATTTTTGGGTTTTAGTTATAGATAAAAGACAATTTTGACGAGAAAAAGTTTAATAGATAATACTAAAAAAAATTATTGTCCAGTTTTTTTCGTAAAAAAAGATTCATAAAAGAAAACCGTCTTATCTTTGCACCAAGAAAATTGTATTCGCTATGATTTTTAAACCTTACGACGTCACTTATTCACCGTTCCGGAGTTTCACCCGCGAGGAATGGAGCGTACTCGAAGACCATCCCGAATTTCCAATTGCCGATATCGATCTGACGCAGTTACAAGCGCTCAATGAACCGCTTACCATGGAAGAGATGGAAGAAATTTATATTCCGCTCATCCGGTTGTTACAGATCCATCTCACACATTATCGGAATTTACACACAGAACGGGAAGAGTTTTTCAAAAATCACAGTCAAACAATCCCTTATATCATCGGCATAGCTGGAAGTGTGGCTGTTGGAAAAAGCACAACGGCAAGAGTCTTGCAAAAGTTATTGTCGATGTTGCCGGAAAAGCCTAAGGTGGAGTTAATTACCACAGACGGTTTTTTATATTCGAATGCTGAACTCGAAGAGCGCGGTATTTTGAACAAAAAAGGATTTCCGGAAAGTTATGACGCTAAGAACCTTCTCGCCTTTCTGGCTGGTGTAAAATCGGGAAAAGAAACGCTGGAGGCCCCTGTTTATTCACATTTGTATTACGACATTATTCCCAACGAAATTCAGCGAATAGAAAAACCTGATATTCTTATTGTGGAAGGTATTAACGTTTTGCAGGTATCACTGAATAAAAAGCCACGCCGCAGGGTTTTCGTCTCCGATTTTTTCGATTTTTCTATTTATGTGGATGCTGCGGAAAAAGATATACGCCAGTGGTATCTCGATCGTTTCAAGACACTCCAAAAAACAGCTTTCTCCGATCCAGATTCCTATTTTCACCAATATGCATCGTACAGGGAAGAAGATTTGTTGAAATTTGCCAATGAAGTTTGGGAGGAAATTAATCTGACGAACCTGATGCAAAATATTCTACCCACCCGCTTTCGTGCCGATTTGATCTTGGAAAAAGGTGAGCATCACTTTGTGCGTGGTGTGAGAATCAGAAAAATATAATTCGATGGAGCTAGAAAGTAAAGAACTCGTTCCTCCTGAAACTCACAAGGAATCAAATACCGATACAATCAGGAAACCGATTAAAGGCTGGGTAAGGATATTAATTCTTATTCTACCTTATATTTTCATTGTAGGTATTTTTGAAGTTATTGGCAGTTATGCTGCCGGTTATTCTTTTTTTGATATACCTGATGCCCAATCGCTACGTGATTTGAATATCCTACAATTTTTCAACCTGACAGGAACGTTTGTAGTCCTGTTTTTAATGATGCGGTTTATTGATCGTGAACCGTTTATAAATCTTGGATTCCATACGAAAAGCAGAACTCCCGATATCTTAATCGGCACCTTGCTGGGATTGGGAGTTATGGTTTGCGCATTTGTCTTGTTACAATCGATCGGTTTTATAGCTGTTGAAGAAGTTAATTTCAGCGGTTCCGATTTTCTGTTATTGGTGCTGCTTTTCGTTTTTGTTGCTTTTGCCGAAGAAATGCTGTTGCGTGGCTATGTACTCAAAAATCTGATGCTATCGATGAATAAACATGTGGCATTACTAGTTTCGGCACTCATTTTCTCAGTTATGCACGCACTTAATCCCAATTTTAGCTGGGTTACACTGATAAGCCTTTTTCTCGCAGGAATCGGATTAGGCGCAACATACATTTACACTAAAAACCTCTGGTTTCCCATAGCTTATCACTTCAGTTGGAACTTTTTCCAATCGCTTGTAGGATTTAATGTGAGTGGATTGGATATTTACTCGGTTATTGTAACAGAAGAAACCGGCCCCGAATTGCTTACCGGCGGAGCTTTCGGATTAGAAGGTTCTATTTTAGGAATTATTGCCGAAGTACTCGTTGTCGCAGGGATAATTATCCACTTTGAACTGAAAAACAGAAGAAACTATTTTCCACCTACCCACGAAATTGCTTGAGAAAGAATCCGGGTGAAATTGGGATTTTCCCATGCTTGTTTATCGTGTCCAAGCGTTAATGTCACCACTTTTGCATTGCCATAATTATTAGTCCAGCCTACCAAGGGGCCACTGGCAGACTCATCGGTTCCCAACAAAGGATGAACGTTTTCAAGGATCTCAGTACCACCATACGCTTCATCCATTATCTGAAAATCGCTTATCCCTTTTGTAACCGGATGCTTAGTATCCATCACTTTAATATCCATGCCAATATCATGCTTATACGTTGATGGTGGTTGCTCTTTTCCATTTTTCTGCCAGGGAAAATGATGATAACGCCCTCCGATAATATTCGTGTATTCCGGCCAGGAGTCATAACTGCAAAAGGCATGGTGAAGAGCAACAAGCCCCTTACCATTTTCCAACATGGAAACAAAATCTTCTTTTGCATCTTCGGGTATTTCTGTAGGCATATCGTAAAGCAAAATCACGTCATAACGATCGATCAGTCCAGGTTTTAAACGAGTATATGCATTGGGATGCTCAGCGACATCATAAGTTACACCCGGTAACTTATCCAACATAGCATAAAAAGGTACTTCATCAAAATCATGTCCACCGACAATCAGGAGCACATTCATTTCCTTATCCTGGTTGCACGATGAGAAGAGCCCCAAGCCACAACTTAAGGAAATTATTAACAAAAGGTGGAAAAGAGTTTTCATTTTTATTACTTGATTAACTATTATTTTTTTTGATTATGGACGAATTATTCATGATTACAATTTATCTGCGGTAAATGTACACAAAAAAAGTTGAGTTGAAGTATTTACAATTAAAAAAGCGACAACCGAGAAAAATCGATTATCGCTTGTCTATATTTCTTAGTCCGACAGATGGGTTATTCCATTTTGCTCCTTATTTTTCCGGCAATTTCCTCAAACTCTTCTTTTGATAGTTTTACGCGTGGATTAGACAAATTCAGATCACCTTCTTTTTGTATTGGAACCAAGTGAATGTGAGCGTGAGGCACTTCGAGCCCAAGAACCATGATTCCCACCCTATTACACGGGATTATAGCTTTTATTGCAGAAGCAACTTTTTTGGCAAAAACGGTCATTTCAGCTAATAAGCTATCATCAAGGTCAAAAATATAATCGGTTTCTTGCTTAGGAACAACCAGTGTGTGACCTTTTGCCATCGGGTTGATATCCAGGAAAGCGAAAAACTTATCGTTCTCTGCTATTTTATATGATGGAATTTCTCCCGCTATGATTCTGCTAAAGATTGTTGCCATTCTCTTTAAATTGAAATATCCAAAACTTCAAAACTTAACACACCTGATGGAACCTGAATATCTACTTTATCGCCTACTTTTTTACCAAGCAAACCTTGTGCAATAGGCGTATTCACTGCAATTTTCCCACTTTTCAAATCTGCTTCGCTCTCAGACACAAGCGTATAGGTCATATCCTTTTTGGTTTTCAGATTTTTGATAGTAACCTTGTTCATTATCTGAATCTCATCAGTGCTGATGGCACTCTCATCGATAATACGGGCAGTAGCGATCAAAGTCTTTAGTTGTGCAATCTTCCCTTCCAGTATTCCCTGAGCCTCTTTAGCAGCATCGTATTCTGCATTTTCCGACAAGTCACCCTTATCACGTGCCTCTGCGATTTGGTGAGAAATCTCCGGTCTTTGTATAGATTCCATATGCACGAGTTCTTCTTTCAATTTTCGAAGGCCCTCTTCTGTCATATAAGTAATCGCCATATTCTAACTCTCCTATTTTTTAAATATTTTTACACAGATATAGATTAAAGAAAAAGAATTCCGGCCACTTTACAGACCGGAATCCCCTTTATTCAATCTTTTATGTTTTGTGCAAAGATAGTATTTTCTCTGATATTAAAAAAACTTTTCGTCTAATTTCACAGCACTTTTCCTACTTCAGTTGAAAGAGTTGTGTAATTTTCCACACGTGCAACTACGTCACCCTCTCTATCAAGAATAAATGCAGTAGGAATGTTACGCACGTTGTAAGTTGAGAGTAGTCGGGAATATACACTTTGTGGATCGCGAACAGTGATCCAGGGCAGATTATTTGCTGCGTTCTTCCAAAAATGCTCGTCTGAATCAAAGGATACTTGGTAAATCTCCAATCCCCTATCTTTGTATTGAGTATATATTTTGTTTAGATCTATATTATGTTTTGGAGAGAATTCCGAGTTGTAAACCGTAAAATCGACAATAACCACTTTTCCTTTCTGTGAAGAAAGCGATATTCTTTCTCCGTTAACTTCAGTCAGAACTATATCAGGCAACGAAGACTCTGTAACAACCGGTGCATTTTCCAGTAGGGCAGCTTGTTGCTCCTGTTGTTTTCGGGTCTTCAAGGCATTCATCGTAAAATTGTACAGATGTTTCGAGCGCTGTGTTCCATGATAATATCTATCCCACGATGTAGCAACAGCGCCAAACATTGCATAGTCTTGCCTGTTGTATGGATCAAAAATCAAATAATCATTCACTTTCTGAAATACAGCATAATATGCTGCTGCACTCGATGGATTGCCTAGTATTAATTTTGAAATCTCTGTTTTATATTCTTTCAAAACAGAATCGAGTTCGGCCAGATAAGTAAGATCATCGATAATTTTTGCTGCGTGTTTTTTATCAGCTGCGTCAATTTGAAGCTTTACTTTTTGAGTTTGGGAGTCGATTTGTTTGATTTGATCGTTAACAGGGGAATTTGCAATTGAGAATGTGTTTGCCAAATCTTTCACATCGCCTTTCACTTGCAACTTTTCTATCGAATCAACGGCAAAAACTACAAGCTGGTTGCCCACTCTCAATTGGTAAAACTCGGGATTTTCCGGAGCCTCCTCAGTGAACTTAAACACTCCGTTCTCTTTGAGCTTTACAGAATCCAGTAATTCAATTCCGCCCAATCCACGATGTTCCAAAAATAAAGTTTCATCTGCCACAGACGAAAACTCGCCTTTTATTTCAAAGGTTTTATCGGATTTACAAGATAACAAAACAAAGCTCGCAAACAACACGACTGGAAACAAAAAAAGATATTTTTTCATATCAAAAATCTAATAAAAATTTCAGAGCGCAAACTTATATATTTTTCGGCAATTTTTGAAGAATGTCAGCTTTTATTGTTCATTGCAAAATTGTTAAAATTAATATTTTAAAAAACCGCACAAATTACAGAAAGTGTTGTGTTTTATTATATAAAACAAAAAAAAGCGCTACTTTTGTGCTTTAAATTTTACACTATATGACAGAAACAGTAACGATTAAAGACAAGCGGTTCGACAAATTTATTGATTTTCAAGATATTCAAACTGCTATCAATCGAATTGCCAGACAAATTGACAGCGACCTTCATGATAAAAATCCAATTTTTGTCGCAGTGCTCAACGGCGCATTTATGTTCGCCGGAGAGTTAATGAAAGAAGTTACCGTTCCTTGTGAAATTACTTTTGTGCGCTTGGCTTCCTATCAGGGAACTTCTACCACAAACAGGATTCAGGAAGTGCTCGGCTTGAATGAAAGCATTGAGAATCGTACTGTTGTGATTGTGGAGGATATAGTTGACTCAGGAAATACAATGGTAGCACTTAAGAAAGAACTTAATAAATTTAATCCCAAAGAAATAAAAATCGCTACACTTCTGCTTAAACCGGACGCTTTAAGACAAGAAATACATTTGGATTATGTTGCGCTGGAAATTCCCAACGATTTTATAGTGGGCTACGGCCTGGATTATGATGGCTACGGCAGGAATCTGAAAGATATTTACAAGATTAGAATGTAACACAATTAAATAATCAATAATACATATAAAGCATCTCTTTGAGATGCTTTTTTATTACAATTTAATTCAAAACATTTATAAGCAACTGTTAATTTATAGATATATTAACCGTTAAATCGCACATATTATATCATTTTAATGTTAAATGAAAACATATGGCTACTTTTTGATATTTATTAGCTAAATAAATGATTGTTTTGAGTATTTAATCTGTACATTTGAGATGAATTCAAAACCCTTAAAAATGTAATGTTATGAAACAGATGAAGCCTCTAAAAGAAAACAGTCTCTTTTTTGCGATGGGAGCAGTCGTTGCATTATCGTTTCTAATGGTAGCATTCGAATGGAGCAGTCCACGATCAGCACCAAAAATTTACTCTTCTGATTTTTTTGTTCCGGAAGAATTAGATATTGCTTTGACGAGAAGGACACCCGATCCCCCAAAACCTCAAATTGAACCACCACAGGTTGTGGCTCCGGATGAAATTGTAGTTGTTGATGATCCGGTGGAACATCTGAAGATTTTTTCTACCGAAGACCTACCAGAACCACCTCAGGTAATTTCTACTGCACCTACCCCCCGATTTGTGGAGGAACCGGTAGAAACTCCGCTCGATTTTGCTCAGATCTCACCTGAATTTGCTGGTGGTCAGGCTGCCTTAATGAAATTTTTAAGCGAAAACATGAAATATCCTTCAGTGGATATCGAAATGGGAAACGAAGGCAGAGTTATTTGTACATTTGTGGTTGAAAAAGACGGAAGCATTACAGACATCAAAGTAATACGGGGAGTTTCACCAACAATAGACAAAGAAGCTGTACGCGTGATTTCGGAAATGCCAAACTGGAAACCGGGATTTCAGAACGGGAGAATAGTTAGAGTGAAATTTACGTTGCCAGTACATTTTAAAATCACCAAATAATTCGGTATTTAAAATGATATTCTCTGAATACTTTGATTAATTTAACAAGAAAATGACTTTTTTTGAGAATTTTATCTGCAAATAATCACAGTATATAAAAAAAATATCTATTTTTGCACTCTAAGTCGTGTGCATGTTCAGTCAGTAAAACACATAATAAAGAAGAATTAAAATGAATGATGAAGTAAAAAAAACCGCTAAAGCGAATATAGAGACACAAAAGCTGACTTCCATCCTGATGGGGATAGTAGTTGCTGTTGCTCTGCTGTTTTTCGCTTTCGAATGGTCTTCAGAAACCAAAAAGCTGGACGAAAGTGTAGTAGTTCAAGACGTTTTGGCAGAAGAAGAAATTGAGATCACTCGTCGCGATCCGACTCCTCCACCACCACCTCCACCACCAGCCCCGGAAACTCCGGAAATCATTCAGGTAGTTGAAGAGAAAGTGGAAACAAGAATTGAGATCAACACCGAAGACGATGCTAGTAAGAGACAAATGGAAGCCTATGTTCCACCTCCACCACCAAAACCAAAAGTAGAAGAAGTAACCGAAGAGATCTTTGTTGTGGTTGAAGAACAACCTGAATTTCCAGGTGGAAACGCAGCAATGATGAAGTTCCTAAGCGACAACATTAAATATCCGGTTATTGCTCAGGAGAACGGTATTCAAGGACGTGTTATTACTAACTTTGTAGTGGAAAGAGACGGTAGTATTACTGACGTTCAGGTAGTTCGTGGAGTTGACCCGTCGCTCGACAGAGAAGCTATCCGTGTTATCCAGTCGATGCCGAAATGGAAAGCCGGTAGACAACGTGGCTCTGCAGTACGTGTACGTTTTACTCTCCCTGTTGTATTCCGTTTGCAACAATAATTGAGATAAATTTTTCGAGATATCAAAAGCTGCTTTTTTAACCAAAGGCAGCTTTTGTTCTAATTAATATTTTTCAAAATCCTTTATGTTATACACCGCCGATTTTTTAACTAACAAAATAGAGGAGGCGATAAGTAATATTTCCTTCGATCTGAAACCCAAAAGTCTATTTGAACCCATTAAATATGCTATTTCAGTGGGTGGAAAAAGAGTTCGGCCATTGCTTGTTTTACTTGCAACGAATATGTTCGGCAAGGAAGTAGAGAAATCGTTGAAACCTGCTATTGGAATTGAGATCTTTCACAACTTTACACTTTTGCATGATGATTTGATGGATAAATCGGATATGAGAAGAGGCATGCCGGCAGTACATAAAAAGTGGAATGCCAACACGGCTATTCTTTCAGGAGACGCCATGCTTATCGAATCGTATAAATATGTGGCTTCTGTCCATCCGGATCTTTTGCCTGAAGTTATGGAGCTTTTCTCAACAACCGCCATGGAGGTTTGTCAGGGACAACAATTAGACATGGATTTCGAAAAAAGAGCAGATGTTACTGAAGCTGAGTATATAGAAATGATCGTATTAAAAACTGCAGTGCTATTAGCCTGTTCGTTAAAAATGGGTGCTATTTTAGCCAATGCCTCCGCACGCGATGCAGAACTGCTCTATAATTATGGTATAAATATAGGATTGGCATTTCAGTTGAAAGATGATCTGTTAGATGTATATGGTGACGCAAAAACTTTTGGCAAAAATATTGGAGGAGACATTGTTAGCAACAAGAAAACTTATCTACTGATAAAAGCCCTTAAAAGCTCTGACAAAAAACAGTTAGCTGAGTTAATGAGGTGGATCTCTGCCGAGAATTTTGACAAGAACGAAAAAATAGAATCCGTTAAAAATATTTACAATGAATTAAATTTGAAATCAATTTCTGAAAATCTCATAGAAAAGTATTACCTTGCAGCTTTAGATTGTCTCTCGTCAATTAATGTGTCTGACGAAAGAAAAAAAGAACTTATTTATCTGTCTGAGAACCTGATGTACAGAGAAAAATAATTTTAAAGAATGCCCTATCGAAGATTACCAAATACTGATTTATCACGCATCAAAGCGCTAAAAACGGCTATTGAGAAAGCATCCAATATCGACTTTCAAGAAGTTGCCATATCTATGAAGACACTGTCGAGTGCAAAAAGAGTGGTTGATAAATTCGAACGGCTGTGCAATAAATATCAGCAAACTTTCGACACCCAGGTAAAAGCAAATATAGCCTTTCAAAGCAAAGTAAAAAATGCAAGGATGTACATCTCCCATTTCATTCAAGTGTTATATATGAGCGTTACCCGCTCCGAAATAAAATCTGAACATCTGGAACTTTACGGTTTACATGACTTAAATCTCATTGTCCCCGATCTAAATTCGAACGAGCAACTGTTACAATGGGGACAAAAAATAATTGAAGGAGAAAACAAACGTATTTCACAAGGAGGTGTACCTATCTATAATCCCGGTATTGCCAAAGTGAGCGTAATGTATGTTCTGTTTAAGGAGAGTTATCAAACTCAGCAAATTCATCAAAAAGCGACTGCCAGGATATTAAATGAGGTATCCGAATTCAGAAGTGAAGTAGACAGTATTATCTTCGATGCATGGGAAGAAGTGGAGAAATTCAATGCTGAGTTCCCACAAAACGAGCGTTTGGAAAAGAATCGTGAATATGGGTTAATCTATTATTACCGCAAAGGGGAAACAATTGAATGAGGAT
>ENA-UOOM01000320-UOOM01000320.1-fermentation-metagenome-genome-assembly--contig:-NODE-320-length-57528-cov-10.357507_pt1 | contig 57528 bp, 60 predicted proteins | sample MGYA00245781_ERZ724031 | MGnify/ENA primary metagenome ERZ724031 (study PRJEB28704, sample SAMN03018317) | fermentation metagenome | biome: anthropogenic terrestrial biome; feature: soil; material...
ATAATTTCATTATAAAAGCCTGTAACAGTTCATCGCTGATACAGGCTTTTATTTTTAACCGTTTAATTTTTTCTTATATAGAATAGCACATAAAGTAATAATGCCAATTAACACAGAAGAAATTGCACCCATAATCAATTGCCAATTTACACTTGAAGCAACAAATATTTTGGTCTGCCCATCTGCTCCACCTATAACCGCTGTACTCTTCAAACTTATCATCCTATAACATTATTTTACACAATTATAAAATATTAAATCATTAAATACATAGACTTTGAATGGAGCTTATTAAAAGCCTCAGAAATTTCTGAGACTTATTAATTATTTTCTAAACCTTTTACGCTGAGGTGCTTCAATAGGTATAACCTCTTCAAACAATGCATAATTTTTCGCTGTAATTTTTCTGTCAATATGCATTGAACCAAAGAACCACTTTTTAAATTTAACGATTTTCACAAGCTTTTCAAAATATGCCTCCAGCTGGTTTGTTGTATCTTTTTGATTGATCGTGTTGTACATAGTGCGCGGGGCAGGTTCATGAGTAATAATATAATCTACTTCCATATTATTATCGGATAAATTTTTAAGACCGTTTTCCATTTCTTCTTCAGTCGGCATTTCCTGTTTCCACCATTTGCCTATTTCTATTCTAAGCTGCTTTTCGGAACTTTCTCCTCCGCCGAATACGAATATTTTTTTATCATTAATAGTATAAATTTCACCACGCAGTAAGTGATAAAGATTACCGCATATGTGCTGTGCCTTACCGCCGTTAAAATCGACTACAGGATAGTTACTCAATATGTCAAAATTTTCATGTGTGCCGTCCAAAAACAAAATAGAATACTTTTTCTTACCCAATTTTTTAAGTACCTTTTCTTCCTTTTTTCCTCCGTCCCAAATAAATCCAAAATCTCCGCAGACTATAAGTATATCGTCTTTTTTTAATTTCTTAACATTAAAACGGTTTATATCACCGTGAATGTCTCCTGTTATGTATATCAAATTTAGTCCTCCGTTGGTTTAAATAGATTATTTTTAATGATGGTGTATAAGTCATCCCCTATCCTCTCACAGCTTTAGCACTTCCATTTTTAAAGACTAATAAATTGGATATTATGGGTAAGCTTTCGTTTGTTTAATACCTGCATACCGAGCATTTGTTAAACAACCTTTACTTAATATAAGATTTTAAAAAACAGCTCTTTATATTTTTTTAAATTACTGCTATACTTAATATGTATTTATAAAAATTAATTTCAATCTAAATTATATAATATCACATTGGGGGAAAAAGTTCTATGAAAAAAAAGATTACAAAATCAATGATTTTTATGTTAACTATATGCTTAATATTTTCTTATATAACTCCTTTAAAAGCTAATGCTACTACTTTTAAAACAAATGTACAAACAAGCTGTGACGCAATTGAACTTATTAACCTGGATACAGATACAGTTGTTTACAAAAAAAATGAAAATAAGCGCCGTGCGCCGGCTTCCACTACAAAAATAATGACATTCATTATAGTGAGTGAACAAATAAAAGACCTTGACAATACTAAAATAACAGTAAACAAAGAAGTTGTCGACAGACTTCTCGGTACGGGCAGTTCACTTTCAGGTATTAAAGAAGGAGATATTTTAACAGCGTTTCAGCTTTTAAATTGTATGATGATACCAAGTGGAAATGATGCTGCTATGGTACTTGCCGACTATGTAGGAAAAGGCGATATAAGTAAGTTTGTAGATTTAATGAACAAAAAGGCAAAAGAACTTGGGTGTACAAATACCCACTTTGAAAATCCACACGGTTTACATGATCCAAATCATTATACAACCGCACATGACCTTTACAAAATTACCAAATACGCTATGGGACTTCCTCATTTTACTGAAATAACTTCCCAAACACGTTATACTTATAAACCGTCAGGCGGACCAAATGCAGAAAACAACCGGACACTTTGCACAACCAATTTACTTATTGACAAAAATGCGCTCGGCGGAAAATACTACTATATATATGCCCGCGGAATAAAAACAGGACATCACGATGAAGCAGGTTATTGTCTTGTTTCTACCGCCACAGCTGACGGATACAGTTATATGTGTGTTGCACTGGGCGGCCCTGAAGATAGCAAAAGAGCAGAAATGGTCGATTCTAAAAACCTTTATAAATGGGCTCTTACAAACTTGGAACTTAAAAATGTATTGCGTAAAGATGACCCTGTAGGGGAAGCTAACCTGCAGTATGCCTGGAATAAAGATAAGCTTCTTCTCGTTGCGGAAAAAGATTATGCCGCAATACTTCCTAAAAATGTATCAGCTCAAAGTGTAATTATTGAAAAGAACATTCCGGAAAAAATTGAAGCACCGATAAAAAAAGGACAAAAGGTTGGTACGGCAACACTAAGTTATGCTAACCAAAAAATTGCAACCGTAAATTTAGTTGCCTCCGAAAGTGTGGAACGCAGTGAACTTGTTCATTCGACCGAAACAATAAAATCTATATTTTCATCCGGTTGGTTTATAGCTATTGCAATTATTATAATTATACTTTTAATTATTTATATTATTCTCGCGCTTATTTATAACCGCAAAAAAAGAAACCTTAAAAGAGTAAAAAAATATAGAAAGATGTAATTTAATCGCCCAACAATAAATAAAAACAGTTATTAATTACACCCCATATATTAGACATTATATCATTTTGTCTATATATGGGGTGTAATTCATTCACATTCGGAAAGTTTAGTTTTATCATTTTAGTGTCATAATTTTGAGCAGTCGGCTGACGCATTTTTATGTTGAATACTGTTTAACAGGTCTTGCAAGGTTGTGTTTTTAAGTATATTGTCAACTTTAGCGTCTATAACATCCCAGACATTTCTGTTTAAAAAATCACCGAGTTCAGTCTGTTCCCCTGCTGTATCGTAAACTGACATATCTCCCTCAAGTGCAGATAGAATTTCCTCCAAAGCAATATTTTCGGGAGATTTTGCTAAAACATATCCGCCTTGAGCACCCGCAATGCCTATTACCAATTCTGCGCGTTTCAAATTAGAAAAAATATTTTCAAGATAATTAAGAGATAAATCTTGACGCTGTGCTATATCTGAAAGGGAAACGCACCCTTTTTCACAGTGTATCCCCAAATCTATCAAAGCACGCAGCCCGTATCTTCCTTTTGTTGATATCTTCATTAACTAACCCCCCGCTCTGCAAGGTATTTATCTTTTAAATCTTTCAGTGTCAATTTATCGGCAACTTCTAAAATTGCATGTGTAATTTTAACCCAAACATTTCTGCTTAAACAGTTAGAGCGAACTTGACTTTTACAGGAAGCAATATTTTTAACGCATTTGACTGGAACCATGCTCCCGTCTATAGCACGAATTATCATACCAACTGTAATCTTTTCATCATCAAGCCCAAGAGCAAACCCGCCTTTTGAACCGCGTACCGTTGTAACCAATCCCGATTTTTTCAGGCTGTAAAATATCTGTTCCATATATGTCGGAGAAATTTTAAGTTTAGCGGCAATCTCTCTTGTATTTACAAGTCGGTTTTCACCGTAAACAGCGATATAAAGCATTCCTTCAAGCGCATTGCGGCTCTTTGTAGAAAGTTTCATATATATCCCCTTTCCTATAATTTTATTTAATAAATAAATTACTGTTTATACTATGATACTATGTTTTTTAACTTCTGACAATAAATTCGCGGATTTATATTGACAATACCGCTATTTCGAGTTAATATATTACTAATTTAGTAGGAATTAAATATTGGAGGTAATCCTATGAAAACTTTTAAATTTCTAAATAGTCGCAGCAATATTTACTGTATGTGTACACTCACCGGTTGTTAATACATTAAATAAATACTATAATTATAAATAAGACTATATTAAAGGGGATATTTAAAATGTCAATCGCAAAAAATCTGACAGAATTAATTGGAAATACACCACTATTGGAACTTTCAAATCCAAATATAAACAAAGATATTAATGCTACTGTTTTGGGAAAACTCGAATATTTCAACCCTCTTTCATCAGTTAAGGACAGAGTAGGCTATGCTCTTATTAAAGACGGCGAAGAAAAGGGTCTTATTAATAAGGACACAACAATTATTGAGCCAACAAGCGGAAATACAGGTGTTGGGCTTGCTTTTGTTGCGGCGGCAAGGGGTTACCGTATAATCCTTACAATGCCTGAAACCATGAGTTTGGAACGCCGCAGGCTCGCTTCTGCTTTGGGTGCTGAACTGGTACTTACAGACGGGGCAAAAGGTATGAAGGGTGCAATTGAAAAAGCTGACGAACTTGCAAAACAAATACCAAACTCCTATATTCCCGGACAGTTTACCAATCCGGCAAACACTGCCGCTCACAAAGCCACAACAGGGCCGGAAATTTGGCGTGATACAGAGGGTAAAGTTGACATTTTTGTTGCAGGAATCGGCACAGGAGGAACAATTACAGGAACCGGAGAGGCATTAAAGGAACACAATCCTAATATTAAAATTGTAGGTGTTGAGCCGGCTTCTTCCCCTGTTATCACAAAAGGGAAATCGGGTTCGCATAAAATACAGGGTATCGGAGCAGGATTTATTCCCGATATTTTGAATACAGATATTTTGGACGAAGTAATTGCAGTCGAAAATGATGATGCTCTTTCGACAACAAAACGTCTTGCACGTGAAAAAGGGCTTTTAGTAGGTATTTCATCGGGTGCGGCTGTTCATGCCGCTGTGGAACTTGCAAAGCGCCCCGAAAACAAAGGTAAGCTTATTGTTGCGCTTTTGCCAGATACAGGTGAACGTTATCTTTCAACAGGTGTATTTGACTGATAAAAGCCACAAAATAAAATCCGTCACAGCCGCACAAAACGGTTAGTGACGGATTTTTATTTATATACTATATCATTAAATTACAAATCTTGTTTGAAAAGTCAACAGGGTTCTCTATTGAAACTCCCTCAATCAATAAAGCTTGTGTATAAAGCAAAGATGTGTATTCTTTCAAAGTATCTTTATTGTTTTTATATAAATCGCAAAGCTTTTCAAATATCGGATGGTTTGCGTTTATTTCGAGAACTCGCTGTGCGGAAACTTTTTGGTCGGACGGCATAGAGTTTAAAACCTTTTCCATTTCAATGGAAATCGCGCCTTCTGTAGACAAGCACACAGGATGTGTTTTAAGTTTCTGTGAAAGTATAACCTGACTGACCTTACCGTCAAGAGCATCTTTCATAAAGTCGAGCATGTCCTTGTTTTCCTCAACTTTTTTTGCTGCTTCTTTCTTTTCTTCTTCGGTTTCCAGTCCTAAATCATCCGCAGAAACAGAGCGGAATTCTTTGTCGTCGTACTTCATCATCATGCGGATTGCAAACTCATCAACACCTTCAGTCAGATAAAGTATTTCGTATCCTTTATCCTTCAGTGCTTCTGTCTGCGGCAGCATATCTGCTCTTTCAACCGTTTCGCCCGCAGCATAGTAAATATATTTCTGGTCTTCTTTCATGCGGGTAACATATTCTTTAAGCGTGACAAGTTTCTTTTCGCTTGAAGAATAGAAAAGGAGTAAATCCTGCAAAAATTCTTTATGAGCGCCGTAGTCCTGATAAATACCGTATTTTAATTGTAATCCGAAATTCTTGAAGAACTCCTCATATTTTTCACGTTCGTTTTTAAGCATATTTTCAAGCTCGGATTTAATCTTCTTTTCCAAACGGCTTTCAATAATCTTAAGCTGGCGGTCATGCTGCAGCATTTCACGGGATATATTAAGCGATAAATCCTGAGAGTCAACCAAACCGCGGACAAAACTAAAATAATCAGGCAATAAATCAGCACATTTATCCATAATCATAACGCCGTTTGAATAAAGCTGAAGTCCCTTTTCATAGTCCTTTGTATAGAAATTGAACGGAGCTTTTGAAGGAATAAACAGCAATGCATTATATGTTGCTGTTCCTTCAGTATTTGAATGAATAACCTTTAACGGGTTCTGATAATCCATAAATTTATCTTTATAGAACTGGTTATACTCTTCTTCGGTTATTTCATTTTTATTTTTACGCCAAAGTGGAACCATGCTGTTAAGAGTTTCGTTTTCTGTATAAGTTTCGTATTCGTCCTTGCTTCCCTCTTTTAAGCGGCTCTTTTCAACGTCCATCTTAATTGGGTAACGGATATAGTCGGAATATTTCTTTACTATATTTTTAATAGTGTATGTGTCGAAATATTCATCATAATTTTCGTCATCTTTGTTTGGCTTAATCTTAAGTATAATTGTTGTACCGTGCTGATCCTTATCACAAGGTTCAATTGTATAGCCTTCTGTAGCGGCGCTTTGCCATTTATAAGCTTTATCACTTCCGTAGGGTTTGCTTATTACAGTAACTTGTTCACTTACCATAAAAGCGGAATAAAAGCCGACACCGAATTGACCTATTATTTCGATATCCTCTTTGCTCTCGTTTTCCTTTTTAAAATTTAAAGAACCGCTTTTTGCAATTGTGCCGAGGTTATTGTCAAGTTCCTCTTCTGTCATTCCACAACCGTTATCGGAAATTGTAAGTGTACGATTTTCTTTATTGGGTACTATATTTATGCAAAAATCATCGCGGTTTAGTCCGGTATCACCGTCGCTCAATGTGCGGTAATACAGCTTGTCGATAGCGTCGCTTGCGTTTGATATAAGTTCACGCAAAAAAATTTCACGGTGAGTATAAATAGAATTAATCATTAAATCCAAAACCCGTTTGGATTCTGCTTTAAACTGTTTCAATGCCATAATCAATCCCTCTATTAAAAAAGATTTTAGCACTCTTATTAATCAAGTGCTAAAATCATTTTAATACATTCACAGGAAAATTTCAAGTAAATAATTGTTAAATTATTTTTAAGTTAATATAATTACAAAATCTAACGCATTATAATCCGTTTTCATCCGCCGGAATATAGTCGTGGTCAACGGTAATTACAGTGTAATATGTTGAGTCCAATTTTTTTATTTCATTTGTGATTTTTTCAACAAGTTCGCTGTCACTAATGGAAAACTCGAATGAAACGCAGATATCAAAAACCAAATTTGAGTGTGTTACTCCCCACACAACACGAAAGTCATGCATGCTGATTTTAGGTGATATCTGTTTAATAATATCTCTAACCTGTTCTCTGAGTTTATTCGTCCGCTCATCATTCGTAACTATCGGGTCAAGATGAATTACAAGATGTATATCCTTTTTATTAAGAAAATCTTTTTCAATATTATCAATAATATCATGACTTATCATAATGTCTTGTTCTGATGAAACTTCACAATGCACAGAAGCAAAACAGCGCCCCGGTCCGTAATTGTGAACATGCAAGTCATGAATTCCTAAAATTCCTTCGTAATTCATTATACCGGAGTAAATTTCATCTACAAACTCTTTTGTGGGTGCCACTCCCAAGAGTGGGTTGCTTGTTTCCAGTATTAGTCGAACACCTGTAACCATAATTAATACTGCAACGATTACACCAATATATCCATCAAGGTTAAAACCGGTAAAATAGGTAATTATTATTCCCAAAAGTACAGCTCCGGTTGAATACACATCGTTAAGGCTGTCAACTGCAGTAGCTGTTATGGTGCTTGAGTTTATTTTACTTCCGATTGTCTTATAAAAAAAGCCCTGCCATATTTTTATTAGTATAGAAACTATTAAAACGACAACTGTTATTACGCTGAATTCAGGCACATCAGGGCTAATTATTTTATCAAAAGAATTTTGTACAAGCTGTAAACCAAGCATAACAATGATAAACGAAACAATAAGTCCCGATATATACTCGATTCTTTCATGCCCGTAAGGGTGTTCTTCATCTGCTGGTTTACCTGCGAGTTTAAAGCCTATCAGAGTTACAAGCGATGAACCGGAGTCAGACAGGTTATTTATTGCGTCCGTTGTAATTGAAATACTGTGAAATAAAAAGCCGGTAATTATTTTTATTGTAAACAGAATAATGTTGGTAACTATACCGACTATACCGGAAAACTTACCGTATCTTTCTCTTACTTTGTTGTCACTTACATTTTGATAATCTTTAATAAAAGTTCGTATCAAAAAATTATACATATATCACACCTCGAAAAGACTGCCTCCTTTGCAGTCGATTGCAACAAATAAAGGAAAATTTTCTATTTCAAGTTCTTTTATTGATTCACAACCCAGCTCCGGAAAGGCTATTACTTTTAATGAACGAACACATTTAGCTGCAAGAGCACCTGCGCCTCCAATTGCACAAAGATAAACTGCGTTATTGCGTTTAATTGCTTCCACAACTTTCGAGGAACGCCCGCCTTTTCCTATCATGCATTTAAGTCCCATGTCAAGTAGGCGCGGTGTAAAAACATCCATTCTTGAAGAAGTGGTCGGCCCGCAGGCTCCTATAGGAAGATTTTTTGGCGACGGAGTAGGCCCTGCATAATAAATCGTTGCATTTTTTAGCTCAAACGGAAGTTTTTCTTCTTTATCAATTAAATCAAAAATACGCTTATGAGCGGCATCACGGGCTGTATATATTGTTCCGCTTAAAAGGATTTTATCCCCTGCTTGAAGTGTTTTAGCCGCTTCACTAATATCTTTAGTATTTATACTAATTCTCCCCATAATTACCCCCTAATTATTACAATAGGGAACTGCTTTGCAGTCCCCGTATCAATTTTTATATAATAATAACTAAAACATATTTTTCTTTCTCAGTATAATATAAGTTACTCCCATGCTGAAAATACACAACCCGACAGGGAACCAAAAGTTTGCAAATGGAACTCCCGTAACATTCATACCATAAATACCCGATATGACAGTTGGAATGGAAATCAGCAAAGTTATAGATGCCAAAACCTTCATAACAATATTTAAGTTATTTGAAATTACAGATGCAAAAGCATCCATAGTTCCCGAAAGGATGTTCAGATATATATTTGACATTTCAATTGCCTGCTTAACTTCAATCAGTACATCCTCAATTAAATCCTGGTCGTCTTCGTACAGTTTAACTACACGTCCACGCATAATCTTTTCAATTGTTATTTCATTTGCCTTAAGTGAAGAAGAAAAATAAACCAAAGATTTTTCAATATCCAATAGTTGAATAAGCTCTGAATTTTTCATTGATTTGCGAAGTTCTTTTTCAACCAAATTGCTTATTTTATCTATTTGTTTCAAGTACTGCAAATATTTTGTTGCCACACGAAGCATAAAGTGAAGGATAAAACGTGTTTTTAAATTAGTTTGAACACCCTTTACAACATCTTCAGAAAATTCGTTTAAAATCGGATTATCCTTTGTTGCAACTGTAATAACATTTTTCTCTGTAATAATTAATCCCACCGGTGTGGTAGTATAAGTAATATTATCCCCTGCCTTGTCAATAGCGGGAATATCAATAATAATAAGCGTGTTTTCGTCTTCATTATCAATATGTGAAGATTCCTCTTCATCCATCGCAGCTCTAAAAAAATCCGGCTCAATTTTAAAGTCGGTAATTAGGCTGTTAATTTCCTCATCAGTTGGAGCAACACAGTTAATCCAGCAACCCGGCTCACAGGAAGAAATTTGAGAGATGTGACCGTCAATAGTCTTGAAATAGGATAGCATCGCACTCATCTCCTTTATTAAATTTATTAGATTTATTAAAGTACCGACTCAAAGGGTCAGGTTTCACAATGCCACCCCCAATGTATGTAAATATTTTTAAAAGCTAATATCACAAAGGCTATTATAACATAATACAGCGAGATTACAAGAGCATGAAGTGTATTTTAAGCAATAATTGTATAATTCAAGGCTAAAATGTCTTATACGGCTAAATTTGAACAAATTAGGATAATTAAAGTCACACATTATGTGCATTATCATCTTTAATCATAATGTTTTAACTATATTATTCGCTGTAAATTATATTCTAAACATGTTAATTTTTTAGACTCTATATTAAATATTGTGGTAGGTATAATTTAATTAAGTTTCAAAGTTCTACCAACCATTGTTAAAGAACCATTAATATAAACGTTAAGCATTTTACCAATATAATAAGCGGATACTAACTGTATCCGCTTAAAGTATATAACTGCTATGTAAAAATCATTTACGATTGAATATTGACATTATATCCGTAAAATCTTCTTCATCAATATTGTCAGACTTGTTGTCATCTTTTACAGGTTCTTCGAAGTTTTGGCTCTCTTCTTCTTTATTATCATTAAAAGCAGAACCGTCGCTTGTTGGAAATCCCGTAGCTATAACTGTTACACTCATTTCGTCGTCCATACCCTCATCGAATGCAGCACCCCAAATAATGTTCGCATCAGGATGAGCCTGTGCTGAAATCATTGTGGACGCTGTTTCAATTTCGTCAAGGCCTATATCAGGTGAAGAAGTAATATTGATAATTACACCCTTTGCACCGTTGATAGCTGTTTCGAGGAGTGGGCTTGAAATTGCCATATTGGCCGCAGCTTCGGCTTTATCTTTACCGGAAGCCCTTCCAACGCCCATGTGTGCATAACCTGCATCTTTCATTACAGCCGTAACATCAGCAAAGTCCAAATTGACAAGACCCGGAAGTTTAATCAAATCTGATATACTTTGAACGCCTTGACGTAAAACATCGTCGGCAACTGAAAATGCATTTATAAGGGTGATGCGCTGTTCACTGACAAGTTTCAATCTTTCATTAGGAATAACCACTAACGAATCGACATGCTCACGCAAAGCAGAAATTCCGTTTTCAGCCTGTTCCATACGGCGGCGTCCCTCAAAATCGAACGGCTTAGTAACAATTCCAACCGTGAGGACTCCCATATCACGGGCTATTTCCGCAACTATAGGAGCAGCACCTGTTCCGGTACCGCCGCCCATTCCTGCTGTAATAAATACCATATCACTGCCACGAATCGCCGCTGCAATAGCTTCGCGGCTTTCGTCCGCCGCTTTTTGGCCCATCTCTGGTTTAGAACCGGCGCCCTTTCCGTGGGTAACTTTTTCTCCTATTTGAATTTTCTGTGTTGCTTTTGAGCGGTTAAGTGCCTGTCTGTCAGTATTAACACTGATAAATTCGACCCCCTGCACACCCATTGAAACCATACGGTCAACGGCATTTCCGCCGCCTCCGCCTACACCTATTACTTTAATCTGCACTATGTTGTCAAAGTCATTATCAATTTCGAAAGACATGTGCTACATCCTCCTTATATACGTCCATAATTAAATATGCAAGTCATAATAACAAATAGTATATCTTAGAAATACTTAATTCTAATTTAACACTTTTTGATTGCAAATTCAAGAAAAATCTATCTGTTTAAGTATATTATATACTTATCAAATTAATATTCTTAGGGACAATTATAAAATCGTAATTTCAAGAGTTTAGCCGGATAAATCGTGAAATCTAATAAACCGGGTCAAAATAAGCTTGATTGTCTTGTGCGGCGACAGAAAGGTTTAATGTACCTTTTTCATTTTCTTTGATTTTACCCTCATCTAAAATACTCTTTGCAAAACGTATTTTATAATCCAAATCCGATGGAATCCCCAAATTCATTATTATTCTTCCATCGTATGTTATTTCAATTTTATATGGATTTGTTAAGTTTATGGTTGTTATTTTATTTAGCTTATTATTATGAATAGCGGCTGTGAGTTTTGTAAAATTTTCTTGTTTTGTTTTATCCTTATAAATTATATTTTTTCCAACCTCTGCTTTGGAAATCTCCATTCCTTTAATTGTTGCACAATTATTTGGAATTTTATTTGCAATTTCAAGGATTTTACTGTTTTCACTTATAATAGCATATTTCCCCTTATACTCAACAGCACCGCAAATCGGTTCTGATTTCACTTCAATGGTCATTTTTGCCGGAAGTTTACGAGAAATTTTTACTTCTCCAATATACGGAAGTTTTTGTAAGATATTATTTTTTGCTTCTTTTGTATTTGCAAGAAATAGGTTTTCTCCTTTTTTAATATCTGCAATTTTAATTATGTCTTCTGCTTTATACCTTGACTGTCCTAAAACTTCAATGGTATCTATTTTAAACAAAACAGTCAATGAAACAACAATTGCCCCTACAACTGCTAATATAAATATAAATATATTAAACAATATTATTGCATGGCGCCTTCTCTTTTTTCTAATGCTCGCACGTTTTTGAGGCGTTGCATATCTTTTTTTTCGTTTTTTAATTTCCTCATTTTGTTTGTCCCATGTAGAAGCCGGGCGATATTCTCCTGTTCTTTTATCATAAACTCTTGGTATTGTTTTTGAATTTATATTATTAGGATTCCTGTTCATTAACATTCCTCCGAACGTCGGATTAAGTTCGCTTAATTTTTGCACCGAGCAAAGAGAGGTTTTTCTCTATGCTTTCATATCCTCTGTCCAAATGCTTTATTCCAAAAATTTCAGTTGTACCCTGAGCCGCCAACCCCGCCACAACAAGCGCCGCGCCTCCACGTAAATCCGTGGCTTCTACGGGTGCTCCGGACAGCCGCTGCACTCCTTCGACAACTGCAACTCTTCCTTCAACCTTTATATTTGCACCCAAGCGAAGCAATTCCCCAACATGTTTGTATCGGCTTTCAAATATATTTTCTATAAAAATACTTGTGCCGCTTGCAAGAGTGGTCATTGCCATTACAGGAGCCTGTGCGTCTGTAGGAAATCCGGGATACGGCATTGTTCTGATGCTTTTAACTCTGTTTAAACGCTTAGGTGAAATAATTTTAATACTGTCGCCTTTTATTTTTATATCACATCCGCTTTCCTCAAAAGCAGAAATAACCGGAGCAATGTGTTCCGGTATTACTTTAGATACCGTAATTGTACTTCCGGTAACTGCGGCGGCAGTTAAATAAGTTGCCGCGGCAATTCTGTCGGGTATAACATTGTGTTCACAGCCTGTGATGGACTTTACTCCTTCAATAACAACTGTACTTTCACCGGCACCGCTGATTTTAGCACCACAGGAATTCAAAAAATCAGCTAAATCCCAAATTTCAGGTTCGCGCGCTGCATTTGTAATTACAGTTGTTCCTTTTGCAAGACAAGCCGTAATAATGATATTTTCTGTTGCACCGACACTTGGGAACGATAGATTAATATTCGCGGCTTTAAGTCCGTTAGGAACACAGCAGTCTAAACAGCCGTGGTTTTCATTAATTTCTATTCCCATTTTTCTAAGAGCTGAAAGATGTAAATCAATTGGTCTTGGTCCGAGTTCGCACCCTCCCGGAAAAGAAAGTTTTGCACATCCCAAGCGGCTGACCACTGCACCGAGAAAAATAATAGAAGACCTCATCTCGCGCATTAAGTTATCGGGAATTTCACAATTGTCAGCGCTCTTAGGATCAATGACAACATCATTTTTATCTCTCTCAACTTTGCAGCCCAGGTGCCGCAAAATTTTCAAAGATATGTCCACATCTGACAAAATTGGACAGTTATGTAGTATGCAAGGACCACTGCATAACAATGAAGCGGCCATAAGAGGTAATGTGCTGTTCTTTGCGCCGTGGATATTAATATTACCCTCAAGTTTATTTGGTCCGTATATTACAAGTTCTGACATAGCTACACCCCCACATAGTCTAATCACATACTATGCGGTTTATAGTTCTGCGGTGATAATTTAAATTGCGTTTGCCAGTACCTCTTTTATAATTTTATAAATTCTTTCATTTGCATCTACAATCGCCATTTTGCGGGCATTTTTTGCCAAACTCTCAATGGTTTCGGAGTTTTTGAAAAGATTCTCGACTTTTTTGAAAAGTTCTTCACCTGAAAGATTCTTTTCCTCAATTATTTCTGCCGCGTTACGGTTTACAAGCGCCATAGCATTGTGGTATTGATGATTTTCTGCTACATTTGGGGACGGAATTAAAATAGAAGCTTTTCCCTGTGCCTGAAGCTCGCTGAGTGAAATTGCTCCCGCACGACAGATAACCAAATCAGCGGCCGCAAGACATTGCGGCATATTATTTATATATTCTCGGATATCAATATTGGGATGTTTCTTCAAATCCAGTCCCTTTTCTTTAAGTAAATCCGGAAACCATTTACCCCATTTACCGTATCCGTGAATATGTTGAAACCGATCTGTTTTAGAAGTTTTTACAAGCAAATCGGCTACAGCCTCATTAATTTTTCTTGCGCCTAAACTTCCGCCGAAAGACAAAATAAGCGGACGTTCATCCAATCCAAGTGTTTTTCGTGATTCTTCTTTTTTAGCTCGAAGAATCTCCTGTCTTACAGGATTACCGGTTAAAATACATTTTGCCGAAGGGTCAAGAAATTTTTGTGCATCGGCAACCGCCAGCATAGTTTTATCGGCATGCTTAGATAACATTTTATTGGTAATTCCCGGGAATGCATTTTGTTCATGGATAATTGAAGGTATTTTCATCCTCATAGCTTCACGCAGAACAGGGCCGGAAACATATCCTCCCGTTCCGACACAAATATCCGGTTTAAACTCTTTAATAATTTTTCGCGCTTCTCTGCTTGAAGTAAATATATGAATTACCGTTTTAATATTTCGTTTAATATTTTTAAAACTCAGACTTCTCTGAAAGCCTGAAATAGTTATACTCTTAAAATCAAAACCTGCGTTCGGAACAAGTTTTTCCTCAATCCCGCCTTTTGCTCCGATATAAAGTATATCTGCGTCCGGCTCTCTTTCTTTGATATAACCCGCAATTGCAAGTGCAGGATTAATATGCCCTGCGGTACCGCCGCCGGCGAATAAAACCTTCATTTTATAGCCCCTTTTAATATAGAAATTATTACGTCTTTTCAATAGCCGACGTTCGTGAAATCGACAAAACTATGCCCATTTCCGTAAGCAGAATGACAAGCGATGTTCCGCCATAACTGAAAAACGGCAGGCTTATACCTGTATTTGGAATTGTGTTTGTAACAACAGCAATATTTAATACTACCTGTAAACCGACCTGCACTACAAGGCCGATTCCCAAAAGCATTCCAAATTTATCCTTAGCTTTAAGACAAATTATAATTCCGCGCCATACAAGCATGGCAAAAAGAATTATTATAATTAATGCACCGATAAAGCCAAGTTCTTCACATACAATGGCAAAAATAAAATCATTCTGCGGTTCCGGCAGATATAGATACTTTTGCCTTGACTGGCCGAGTCCAAGTCCTAAGAGTCCCCCCGAGCCTATCGCATATAATGACTGCCTTGTCTGCCAAGTGTCTTCCATAATTGCCTTACTTGCTGTTGAAAAAGGATCAAGCCAAGCAGTTATACGGTCACTTGCATAACTGAACTTTTGCGAAAACAGTACAAGGTACGCTACAACTGCACCCGCAGCGCCAAATGCTAATCCAAACCAGCGAAGCCGAACTCCGCCGATAAATAACATTACAGCGGCAAGAAGAACAATAATAACGGTTGCTGAAATATGAGGCTCACAAACTAAAAGTCCAACCATTCCACTAAGGATTAGAATATAGGGCAATACTCCATACTTAAAAGTATCCATCCTTTTAAAATTCAGAGATATCAAATGAGCAAACACCAAAACAAGTGAAAATTTTGCAAGTTCCGAAGGTTGGAACTGACCGAGAGGTCCCAAACTTATCCACCTGTGAACCCCGTTAACTGTTGGCATAAACAAAACAAGTACCAAGGTCATATATGAAAACAAAAGCATAGGAATGGCGAGCTTATGGAAATGATGATAGTCAAAATATGAAATAGTTATCATTGCTGCAACACCCAAAACAGCAAATACTGCCTGCCTGCTGATAAAATAATAGCTGCTGCCGTGTCGGTAAAGTGCATTTGCAAAACTTGCCGAAAAAAGCATAACAAGTCCGATAATAAGTAAAGTTAAAACTAAGAACAGAAAAGGCATATCCATTCCGGATCTAACTGAAAATATTCGAAATTTCTTACGTATTCTTCTGCCGAATTTCATATTCTGTCCAGTGCTTGCATGGGGGGGTACTTCGATTTTCTCTGTAACTTCAGTATTTGAATCTGTCATAGTTTTCCCCCTCCCTACTATATAGGTAAAATATTAATATTATTTAAACATATAATAGATAAATTATTTGTCACAATTTATAATACACTCTGCTTTTGTAATTAAAAGCCGTAAAAAACAAGCAAAAATGCAGCAACGCCGAATATTACTGTAACCAAACTGAAAACACGGCAAATTTTATGTTCGTTCCAGCCGCACATTTCAAAATGATGATGAATTGGACTCATCCTAAATAAACGTTTGCCATGTGTCGCTTTAAAATAAACAACTTGAATTACAACAGACAAAATTTCGCATATATAAACAAAACCAATTACCAATATTAAAATAGGAAGATTAAGCCCAAATCCAAGTGCACATACCATTCCTCCTAAAAACAGAGAACCGGTATCACCCATAAAAACCTTTGCGGGATTAATGTTCCACACCAAGAAGCCAAGGCACCCTCCCGCAAGGGCAGCCGCAAAAACGCTCATACTTCCTATCCCTAATATGCCTGAAATCAGCATAAAGAATAAGCTCACAAAAAAAGTTACTGACGCATTTAAACCGTCTATACCGTCTGTGAAATTAACAGCATTAACCATTCCCACAATTCCGAGAAGTGCTACAATCCAATACCATATACCGAAATCCACATTCCCAAAAAACGGTATTAAAGTTGTTGAAGAACTGCCCGCCAAATATAAAGAATAAAGGTATGCTCCCGCAACAATAAACTGTAAAATCAGCTTCTGCTTTGCATTTAATCCAAGATTTCTTTTCTTTACTACTTTGATATAATCATCAAAAAATCCAACTGCACCAAATCCTACTGCCATTAGCAATCCGCCGAAAATTTTTGTCCTCATCATCATTTGAAGTGAATCCTGCTTAGTCATACTATAATAAATTGGAACAAATATAACTGTTGAAAGTGCAATCCCGATTATAAACATAAACCCGCCCATAGTCGGAGTTCCATTCTTTTTTTGATGCCACTTAGGACCAACTTCACGAATTGTCTGACCAAAATTTATTTTGTGCAGAAAAGGTACCATCCATTTACCAAGCAAAGCAGTTGTTCCAAAAGAAACAATAGCCGCTAAAATAATCCAAACCGAATTCATTATGTTTCTATTCCACCTTTTAAGATTATTGCTTACAGTTTTTGTAAGCATATTTAATGATTATATCATATTACTTCTGTTTTTTTAATTATCAAATTGAATGTTATTAAGCGCGTCAAGCACTTCGGCAAAAGGAATCCCACAGGAAATTGCAGCGGAAGCCGCTCCAAGTGCATTACTCACTATTTCTTCGCACCCCTGCTGACTTTTATCTTTAATATTCAGCCTAACCCTGCCGATAACACCGACCCCAATAATTTCAAAAGCCAAATATCCATTTTCAGTTATTCTAATATTTTTTGCGGTAAAATCCGCTTCATCACTTCTTGAAGAATATGTGATCGGCTGTAAATCCGAAATTTCACGAACTGCAGAAAAAGCATAATCACAAACACAAACCGGAAACTTATCTGAAAATATTTTTCTGTCTACATCACTTAAAAGCAGTACGGCGGGCTGAATATTTTCATGAGTCGGCTTATCAGTTGAAGAAATTACATAGTTTTCGCGGTTGCAAAACTTTAAAATTTTCTTCAACATTGAAGTAGTATTCCCATTTTTATCACAAACTGCAATCAACTTTTTTGCAGAGTTAAAAGTTTGCATTATAGTCATCCCCTCGCAAAAAAATTATTATTCTACCTGATTAGGTTCTATAAAGCTTACTGTTACAACAGTACCCGGCGGAACTTTGGTTCCTGCCTCTATGCTCTGCGAATTTGATACTGCATTTGTTCCGGTAAGCGCCGCACCTGAAATGCTTATATTAATTCCGGCATTTGCTGCGGTTGTATTGGCGGATGCGAGCGACATATTTACTAAATTTGGAACAGTAACAGTCTTATTTGAACTATCTTCATCTGTAAATAGTACAACCGTACCTTTTTGTGGAATTGCTTTGCCCGGTTCCGGAACCTGCGATATTACCTTATCTCCGTTTCCAAAAATTTTCGGAGTAAGCTTTAATGTATTTAATTCATTCTTTGCCTGGGCAAGTGTTTTGCCCACAACGCTTGGTGCTTTAACATCAAGTTCCGAAAGCTCTTTATCTGTATATTTACGTTCGACACCTAAGTACGGCAAAATTTCTTCCATTGTTTTTGAAAATACAGGTCCTGCAACAGCCGCACCGTAATAGCTGCTGCCATGAGGTTCATCAAAGAAAACCAACATTGCCACCTGTGGGTCATCGGCGGGAGCAAATCCGCAGTAGGATGCAATGTATTCCATTTTACCGGTAGCTACTTTAACATCTATCTTTTGTGATGTACCTGTCTTTCCTCCAACACGGTAACCGGGGAGATATCCGTTTTTCGCTGTACCGACAGTTGCATTCGTCTGTAATATTTTGCACATACGTTTAGAAGTGTCTTCTGAAATCACCTGGCGTTTAGGGGATGTATCCGTAGTTTTGACAATATTTCCGTCTTCATCTACTATTTTACTTACCAAATGAGGCTGAACCAAATAGCCGCCGTTAGAAACAGCTGCAACCGCGGTTATCATCTGTATGGGAGTAATACTGAAGTTCTGTCCGAATGACTCTGTTGCAAGTTCAACAGGATTCAGTTCCTCTGCGGTATAGTAGCTTGTTCGAAGCGGTTCGCCGGGAACATCTATACCTGTGCGCTGAGTAAAACCGAAAGCTTGGAAATATTTAAAAAATCTGTCCGGTCCAAGTCTTTCACCCAGCTGTACAAATACAGGGTTGCAGGAATTACATAATCCTTGAACAAAGGTCTCGCTTCCATGTCCATAAGTTCTCCAGCAGTGAATTGTCTGGCCGGCAACATTTATTGACCCTTTGCAGAAAAACTGTGAATCTTCACTTACCACTCCTTCTTCCATTGCAGAAGAACCGGTAACCATTTTAAAAACGGAGCCGGGATAATATGTATCACTTACGCACTTATTTCTCCACTGCTTTTCACGGGCATTTTTAAGCGCGGTATTTTTCTCACTTCCTTCTGGCATTGCGGCAATACTGTCAGCTTCTGTTTTATCTGCTATCTCAAAAGGATTGTTGGGGTCAAAGTCACCTTTAACTGCCATTCCCAAAATCTCACCTGTTTTTACATTCATTACAATGGCACAAGCTCGGTTTCCTACTTTGTTTAAAACAACACCTTCTTGAACATTTTTCTCAAGAAAATGCTGTACAACTTCGTCTATTGTCAAAACGAGATTATATCCGTTTTTAGCTTGAATTTTTTGTTCGTACTGGAAAGGCATATCTGTTCCTATTGCATTTTTCGCAATAACCAATTTACCCGGTACCCCTGAAAGATAACTGTCGTATTGCTTTTCTATGCCCAAAAGTCCTTGACTGTCAGTTCCGGTAAAACCCAAAACCGGTGATGCAAATGCACCATACGGGTAATATCTTTTATAATCTTCAATTAGCCGTATGCCGTTTCCGATTTTATTTTCATCTTTAAACTTTAGTATTTTATCTTTAACATCTGTTTCTACTTTTCTTTTTAATTCATCATAATATGTTTTTTTCTTACTGCGCTTTATAATTTCTTCTTTATCCATTCCAAGTATTTCGGAAAGTCCCTGAGCTATTATGTCCCTGTTTTCATCTGTAATAAACGCCGGCTCAAGAACAACTTTCCAAACATTGGCACTTTTAGCAAGTGGTTTCATATTACAGTCATAAATTGTTCCCCTCTGCGCACTGATTGCAGTATCTTTTAACTGTTGGTCAATTGCACGGGTCTGCAGACTTTCCCCTTCAATAAGTTGAAGGCGGATAAGACTTATAATTAATACTCCAAAACCTAAAATAACCAAAGTCCATAAAACAAAAACTGTTCGCCGCCACATTCTGATTGTAGTACCTTTTGCCATTGCTGTTCCTCCATATAAAGTGCGGTATTATAAAAATGAGAGTTAAGATTTTATCTCAACTCTCTTTCTTGTATTTTTTGCTGAACATCTAACATGATTAGGTAATAATACTTATTTATAAATTAATTTTTTTATGACAATAATTTTATAATTGAGTCCCAAAAAGAAGCAAACCAGTTTTCATTTGAACTGCTTTTTACAACTTCTGTTTTATCTCCTTTTGCAATAGAAATAGGTTCAACTTGATTTTGTTCAATTTTTTTCAGTCCCATTTCGTTTGTTGCACGTTTTTCCACTACTTCAAGCGACAGCTGAGAATTTGACTTCATTTTCAGCTGCGTATATACGCTTTGAGTTTCGGAAAGCGTTTTATTTGCGGAATTAAGCTCCTCAGTAAGTTCAGTAAGCTGAACCTGCCCGTAAACAATAGTGCCCACAATGCCGAGCATAACAGCAAAAGCAAGGAAAGTTAAAACTGCTTTTACAGGTTTTACTCTTTCTCTTCTATTTAACTCTAACTTTTCCTTTGGCAGCTTAATGACATTATTATTTTTTTGTTGTTTTACTTTTTGTTCCTTTTTAGGTTCAAATAAAGCAAAATCATAAGCTCCATTGCTGTTTTGAGATGCCACTTTATCCACTTCCTGTCCATTGTATTTTATATAAATAATAACTGTAAACTACAGTTTTATGCAAATCCTAAGCCTTGCGCTTCGGCTGCGCGGATTACGCTCTATCTCTTCATTACTCGGTGCTAACCCTTTTTTATATAAAAGCTCGGCCTTTGGTTTTTTGCCGCAAATACAAATAGGAAAATCTTTTGGACATGTACAGCCGGTACACCATGATGCCATACGCTGTTTTACAATTCTATCTTCTAATGAATGAAATGTAATAACAGCTAAACGACCGCCCGGTTTAAGTATTGAAAAAGCTGCATCCAAACCCTGTGAAAGCCTGTCCAGTTCTCCGTTAACTTCAATCCTTAACGCTTGAAAAGTTTTTCGCGCCGGATGTCCGTGCTCACGCCTAACCGCAGCGGGAACTGAATCTTTTATAATTTCTGCCAATTGAAGAGTTGTTTCAATCGGTTTTTGTTCACGAGACTTAACAATGCCCTTTGCAATGCTGCGCGCATTTTTATCTTCCCCATAGCGTCTTATAATTTGCGCAAGCTCCTGCCATGAAAGATTGTTTACCAAATCCTTGGCAGAAACTCCTTCTTGACTCATACGCATATCAAGCGGCGCATCATAATGATAAGAAAAACCTCGTTCGGGATTATCAAGCTGATAGGATGACACACCAATATCGAGAAGTACCCCGTCTACGGGTACAAGATTTAATTTTTCTGCAACTTCATCCATTTCGGAGAAATTTGCTCTATATACAACAGACTGTTTATAATCTTTAAGTCTTTCGGTAACCGTTTTAATGGCATCGGGATCCTGGTCTATTGAAAGCAAAGTACCTGTAGTAAGCTTTCGCACTATAGCTTCCGAATGGCCGCCGCCCCCTGCGGTACCGTCAATATAAATGCCGTCTTTTTGTATGTTTAAACTCTCAATTGTTTCATCAAACAAAACCGGCTTGTGATTAAACTTCATTTTATTACCACCTGCCGTTTAAAGTTCAAGCATATCCATAGCTTCGGCAATGCTTTCTTCTGTAAGTGTTGAATTAAATTCATTCCAATGCTCCGTATCCCAAATTTCCGCTCTGCTTGAAGCACCGATAAAGGTGACCTCTTTTGTAAGTTTTGCATGTTCGCGTAAAACCTGTGGAATAAGAATACGCCCTTGCTTGTCCGGTTCAACTTCCGCCGCACCGGAAAAGAAAAAACGCTGTAATCCTCTTGCCTTAGATATAGGTAAGGACTTTACTTTGTCTTGAAGCCTTGTCCATTCTTCGGGTGAAACTACAAACAAACATCCATCAAGCCCTTTTGTTATATAAAAACAGTCTCCCAAATCTTCGCGAAACTTGGAAGGTACAATTACGCGGCCCTTGATGTCTATATTATGTTGGTACTCACCTATAAGCATAGCCGAGACACCTTTGGAGCTTTAACACAACGCATCAACCACATCGTGCTACTTACCCCCACCTTTCACCACTTATGAATTGATTATACTTTATTTATTGTGAAAATGCAACTATATTTTACTATTATGTTAACCAAAATTCTCTAAATATTTTAAATTACCATATTTATGTATAAGAAAAAAGCACCACAACATTATGTGGTGCGAGAAAAATAAATATTATTATGTCTAATTTTGACCGGAACGCTGTGAAGCTTTTATATTTTGTCTTGTTTTGCGGAGTTCTGCAAGATTTGCTGCCAAACCTTCGTCGGTTCTTTTCATAAGGTCGTCTATGTAATCATTCGAAACTTTTTTCATTTCTCTGATTTTAGATTGAGCTTGACTCAGCATATCATTTGCTTTCTGCTGTGCCTGTTTTACGATTTCATCTTGGTTTACCATAGCCTTAGCTCGTTCTTCCGCAACACGAACAGTAGTTTCCGCTTCTCTTTTAGCGTCGCTTATAATTTGTGCACGGTCGGCACAGATTGCCTTTGCCTGGCGAATTTCTTTTGGAAGATTGTTCCGAATTTCATCAAGAATCTGACGTACTTCATCACAGTCCAATACTGCTCGTCCTCGGCTGAGCGGAAAGCTCCAAGCCTTTTCAGTCATTTCATTAAGTTCATCCAATAAATCTTCGACATTGAGTTCGCTCATTGACTTTTACCTCCCGAATATAATCTTTCTTTTATCTTGTCTAATACGCATTCAGGAACGAAATTTGAGATGTCACCGCCAAAACTTGCAATTTGTTTAACAATACTTGAGCTTAAAAACATATTTTCAGCACTTGTAGTTAAAAACAAAGTTTCAAGATTCGGATTAAGTTTTTTGTTAGTAAGTGCTTGCTGGAATTCATATTCAAAATCAGATAAAGCGCGAAGCCCCTTAACTATCGCTGTGACGCCCCTTTGGCGGGCATATTCCGCCAAAAGGCCGTCAAAGCCTACGACTTCAACATTATCCATATCTTTGGTGCATTTTTTTAAAAGTTCTATACGCTCTTCAACTGTAAACATAGTGTTTTTTTCCGGATTAACCATAACGGCTACAATTACTTTATCAAAAACTTTTCGTGACCGCTCAATTATATCCATGTGTCCTAAAGTTGCAGGATCAAAGCTTCCGGGGCAAATTGCTATTTTCATTTTTCGGTCACGTCCTTATGTCTGTATAACGTTATTTGTATTTTACCGTAACGGTAATTGCGTATTTTTATAAAATTTTCCATACATTCCGGGATTTCTTCATCAACGGGATTTTCGCAGATTATTGTTCCTCCCTTGTTCATCGCACTTGCAGTTAAAGGAAGAGCACGCTGAAGAATACCTTTTCGGTACGGCGGGTCAAGGAATGCCACATCAAACTTTTCACGGTTCTGCATAAGATAAACCGCAAAATCCATATTTTTTATTTGTGCTTTATCCGAAAGTCCTGTGTTTTCTAAATTACTTTTGATTACTTCAATAGAATCCTTGCTTTCATCTACAAAAACTGCCTGTTTTGCACCGCGGCTTAAAGCTTCAATGCCAATTTGACCGGAACCTGCAAAAAGGTCGAGTACACGTCTTCCTTCTATATCAAACTGAACCGCGCTGAACACCGCTTCCTTTACTCTTTCCGGTGTTGGCCGAACACTTTCCCCTTCCAACGTAGTCAGCCGCCTGCCGCGTGCCGACCCGGTAATTACTCTCATATATTAAAACTCCTTAAATTGCAAAATTTTACTTGTATCGTTATTATCCCATTATATATACTATGTGTCAACTTTTTTCACAGTTTGAATGAAAATAATTGAAAACTTTTTCTGCTGCAGGTTTAGTCATGCCGGGAACATTTATAAGTTCATTTAAATCGGCATTTCTTATAGAATTTATTGTTTGAAAATACCTTAAAAGAGCTTTTGCACGGGCAGAACCAATACCCTCAATAGACGTAAGCGTCGATGAGATTGTTGCTTTCTTGCGCCTATCGTGATGGTATCCTATGGCAAAGCGATGTACTTCATCTTGAATTGAAGAAATCAAAGTAAAAGCTTTTCTGCTTGAATTGATAGCTATTTCTCCACCATTTGCCGCAATTGCCCTTGTTCTGTGTTTATCGTCTTTTACCATACCAAAAAGAGGTACAGACAATTCCAAAGACTTTAATATAGGAAGTACAGCTCCAACTTGTCCCTTTCCACCGTCAAGAAGTATTAAATCCGGTAGACGTCCGAAGCCGTCAGTTATATTTTTACCTTTTGCAATGAAATATTCCTTAAATCTTCTTTCTATAACTTCCTGCATGGAAGCGTAGTCATCCTGTCCGGAAAAAGATTTAATTTTAAATTTTCTGTATGCCGATTTTAAAGGCCGTCCGTTTTTGTAAACTACCATACCGGCAACGTTTTCGCTTCCGTTTAAGTTAGAAATATCGTATGACTCAATATAAACAGGGGGTTTATCCATTCCAAGCAGTCTTGCAAGTTCATCAAGAGCCGATGCTTCCCTAACAGTACGCCCCGTAGCCTGTGCAACCTGTTCTGCGGCATTATTGCGGCACATTTCCACAAGCTTTGCCTGTTCACCCTTCTGCGGAAAAGACACAACTATTTTTTTGCCCGCCTTTTTGGAAAGCCACTCCTTTAAAAGTCCTAAATCCTCTGCAGAGCCGTCAATGCAGATTCGCGGCGGTATTCTTTCCCTCATTGAATAATAACGCTCTATAAACTCCGTTCGTGCGGCTTTGGAATTTCCGGTTTCACCCATTAAAAAAGTTTCTCTGTCAGAAAGCCGTCCATCCATAAATCTAAATACTTCAAAGCAGCTTATCATATCGCCTTGTGCAAGCGCTATAATATCTTGAACGGGGTATCGTACTGCAACCACTTTTTGACGGTCTCCCATACGCTTTATTGCGTTTAGGCAATCCCTTATTTTTGCCGCTTTTTCAAATTCGAGTGATTCTGCGGCATCATTCATTTTTTCGGTAAGTTCCCGAACGCATTTGGCACTGCCCCCGCGGAGAAATTCAATTGCCTGTTCAACATACTCATCATATTCTTTCTGCCTTATCTTACCACTGCAGGGAGCGCAGCACTGTTTAATGTAATAGTTAAGACACGGTCTTCTTTTTCCGATATCCTGCGGAAAATTTCGTGAACAGGAAGGCAATTTAAAAATTTTAAGCGCTTCATCAATCGATTGTTTTGTCGCCCAAGAACTTATATACGGACCTATATAAGTTGCACCGTCGTCCAAAATCTGTTTTGCTTCTGAAATTTTAGGCCAAGCACCTTTGGTAATTTTTATATAATGATAACCTTTGTCATCTTTTAAAAGGATATTGTATTTAGGTATGTGCTGTTTAATAAGACTGCATTCGAGCACAAGCGCCTCAAATTCACTGTCAGTTAAAATATATTCAAAATATTCAACATTGCTAACCATTTTGCGAACTTTATTATCGTGATTTTTTTGTGAACCGAAATACTGGCTTACACGGTTTTTAAGTGCTTTTGCCTTACCTATATAAATAATTTTATCTGATTTATCATGCATTATATAAACGCCCGGACTAAGCGGAAGACGCATAGCGCGGCTTCTGAGTTCCTTTAAATGATTCTCTTTTTCAGTCATAGCGTCCTCCTTTGAAACATTAATAGCTTTTTTATATTTAATACACCAGTAATTATTCCCCTGCATTTTAAAGATAAAAAACAAAAAAGCACCGCCAATATCAAAGCGGTGCTGCTCTAAGAATTAATTACTCAGTAAACCCGGACTGTACCAGCTCAACAAGACTTGCTACAGCTTGTTCTTCATCAGTACCGTCAGCAATTATTCTAATATTTGTTCCTCCGACAATTCCAAGTGAAAGAACGCCCAGTAAACTTTTTGCGTTTACTCTTCTTTCTTCTTTTTCAACCCAAATTGAAGATTTATACTCATTTGCTTTCTGGATAAAAAAAGTCGCAGGACGAGCATGAAGCCCTACCTGATTTTGAACCAAAACTTCTTTAATGCACATACTTATTCACTCCTAAACAGATAATAATTAACATTTAGTTAAAAAACTATACAAATTGTCTTTATTGTTCAAAGTTATTATATCACAATTCAGAACACCGTCAACAAAATAAATAAACTTTGGATTGATGACCGAATTGAGAGGAATATGTTTACCTGTGAATTGTGCAACTTGACATATTTGTTGAAAACTTTTGTCTTCTATGCTTATTCAAAATGGTAATATAGAATTTTGTATTATAATTTCTACTTAAGAATTTCGGAATTTTTCGCATCTTCTATAATTTCTTTCAAAAACGTCTTGTCTTCATCTGTAAGTTCCGCATTTTCAAGCATATCCGGCCTTTTTTTTAGAGTTCTAAATAAAGACTGCTTTCTGCGCCATTTTTTCACATTTTCATGATGCCCTGTAAGAAGTTCATCCGGTACTTTCATCCCCCTCCAATCATATGGACGGGTGTACTGTGGATATTCCAACAGATAATTAAAGTGACTTTCTTCCTCGAAACATTCCGCATCCGAAAGTACACCGTCTATCATTCGGCAAACTGAATCGGCAAGCACAAGTGCAGGAAGTTCCCCACCGGTAAGTACATAATCACCTATTGAAACTTCTTCATCGACGTATTTGTCAATTATGCGTTCATCTATACCTTCATAATGGCCGCATAGAAGTGCAAGGTTTGGATAATCAGCAAGCTCCTTCACCTTTTGTTGGGTAAGTGTTTTACCCTGAGGCGACATATATATCAAATGCGGCTTCTCGCCAAGCTCATTAATCAAATCGTCTATACAAAGAGCAATCGGCTCTGCTTTTAAAAGCATTCCCATTCCTCCGCCAAACGGGGAATCATCTACTCTTTTGTGTTTGTCAAATGCAAAATCGCGAATTTGGTGACAATAAATTTCAACAGCGCCTTTTTTCTGTGCACGTCCTATTATACTTTCTGACATTACCGTTTCACACATTTCGGGGAAAAGTGTAAGAAAATCAATCCTCATCATCAAAAATCCCCCTAATTGGGCGTATAAGCATTTTACCGTTATTAATGTTTATATTTGTTATGACTTGCGGTACTGCCGGTATTAAATAATTTTTCTTCGTATCAGATGTAATTTGGTAAACATCATTTGCTCCTGTACGCATTATATCCGTTATTTTTCCATAATATACACAAGTGTCCGAATCGAAAACATCCAAACCGATTAAATCCTCAATAAAATACCTGCCACCATCCAGTTTGGCATCATCGCGATTTATATATAAAATTTTACCCCGGAAAACATCAGCTTTTTCAACAGTATCTACTTCGTTTATTTTTAAAAGAAGCTGCGATTTATGAACTCTGGAAGATATTACTTCCAACTTTTGGTTCCCCTCGTCAAAATATAAGTTTTTAAATTTTGATAAAAAATCGGCAGAATCGCACCAAGGGTCAACACGCATTTCTCCTTTAATGCCATGTGTACCCACTATTCTTCCCGCCTGTAAAAATTGGTTTGGCATAATATCCTCCAGTAATTATCATTTCCCTGTATCCAAAGTTATTTCGGTAAAACTAAATTTGTACTTTTAATGTCCAAGACGTTTAGCACCAAAAGAATTAATTTTTGAAACAAATTTTAAAACCATATAAAGCATGCCGGTATTAATAGGAAGCATTATCAAGTTTTTTAATATTCTTGCAGAAAGTACAACAATAAAAGATTTTCCATATAAAATTGAAAGCCACAAAGGATTTAACAAGAAATTTATTAATACCATTACAATTACCTTTGCAGTTAAAGTACGTAAAATTGTTACAGGCTTTTTATATAAAATCATTCCGTAAATAAAACCCGTAAGAAGCGCATTTAAAGTAAATCCGGGGAAAAACGGTCCATCCGGCCGTACTACATAATTTATTATATCCGATACCCCTGCCATTGCCGAACCGACAATCGGGCCAAACAGCATACCGGCTGTTGAAACTGTGAGAAATGAAAATGAGATTTGCAAAATGTCTGAAATGATTATGGTGAATTGGCGCAATACCGCATTTAACGCAATGAGCATGCCACACACCGCAATTGTCGAAATGCTCTTCATTTCTTTTGTAGATGATTTAAGATTGTTTAAATAAAAGTTCAAAGAAAAGACCTCCTAAATGTAATAATATCTGCTACACAAAAGAGGTTTTTCTTTATATGTAGCAGCGGGATGCGAACTTTGTACCGCAAGTCTTACTTTTCGTCCGCCTGACAACTCCCCGTTCAGGCAGCACTTAACGCACAAAACTCTACTCTGCTTTAACATATTGTACTATTTTATTTTACGGTAACATCGAATGCGAAACGAGGCCGCAACAACTCTTATGCTGCAGCCCTGCTTACTTTAGTCAATTTCCACTGAAACTTTGCTGTTGTTACGGGTAGCAGCTGCACGCATAACAATACGGATAGCTTTTGCAATACGTCCCTGCTTGCCGATAACTCTGCCCATGTCGTTTTCGGCAACGTGCAGATGATAAACAACAGTTCCGTCTTCTGAAGGCTCGTCGACATCCACATTAACTGCAGATGGGTCTTCAACGAGTCCCTGTGCAATTGCAATCAGCAGTTCTTTCATTATCTAACCCTCCGCTATTACAGTACACCGTGTTTCTTAAACAAAGACTTTACGGTATCGGTCGGCTGTGCGCCGTTAGCAATCCATTTCTTAGCTTTTTCAGCATCAACTTTAACGGTTGACGGATCAGTAAGCGGATTGTAAGTACCGATTTCTTCAATGAAACGACCATCACGCGGGAAACGTGAATCAGCTACAACTATACGATAGAAAGGAGATTTTTTAGCACCCATTCTGCGTAATCTGATTTTTACTGCCATAATATTCACCTCCAAATAATAATCATATATATCTTCACCACAAGGGTTTTTCCCTATTGGATGAATTCAAATTAGAATGGCATACGCATTCCTGAAAAGCGTCGTTTTCCTTTGCCTTTCATCTGCTTCATTAGTTTTTGAGCCTGCTCAAATTGTTTTATTAAACGGTTAACATCTTCAACTTTCATTCCGCTCCCTTGGGCAATTCGCCTTTTACGAGAAGGATTGATAAGTGAAGGCTTTTCACGCTCTTCATTTGTCATTGAAAGGATAATAGCCATCATACGGTCAATCTGGCGGTCATCAATATCTACATCTTTCAACTGCTTATCCATTCCCGGCATTTTTGAAAGGACATTTTTAAGCGGACCCATTTTTTTAACTTGATTAAACTGTTCAAGTAAATCGTTAAAATCAAGCTTATTCTGCAGCATTTTCTTTGCTGTTTTTTCAGCTGACTTCTGGTCGATTTTGCTTTGGGCGTCTTCAATAAGTGTTAAAACATCGCCCATACCGAGTATTCTCGAAGCCATTCTATCAGGATGAAATATTTCCAGGTCTTGAAGTTTTTCTCCTATACCTGCAAATTTAATCGGTTTACCGGTTACCGCTTTTACAGAAAGTGCGGCACCGCCCCTAGTATCACCGTCAAGTTTCGTAAGAATAACACCGGTAATATTGAGCAGTTCATCGAATGATTTTGCAACATTAACGGCTTCCTGTCCTGTCATAGAGTCAACTACGAGCAGTATCTCATGTGGAGATATTTCTTCTTTAATGTTTTTTAACTCATCCATAAGGACTTCGTCTATTTGTAATCGTCCTGCAGTATCTATAATCACCATATCGTTGCCATAATCTTTGGCATGTGATATAGCGGCTTTGCAAATTTTTATCGGGTTTTCTTTTCCCATTTCAAAAACAGGAACTCCGGCTTTTTCTCCGACTACCTGCAACTGTTTAATTGCGGCCGGCCTATAAATATCGCATGCTACAAGTAAAGGACGGTGTCCTTGATTTTTCAGCATAAGACCGAGCTTGCCTGCGTGTGTAGTTTTACCTGCACCTTGCAAGCCACACAGCATAATTATTGTCGGCGGTGACGATGCTTTGGCAATTTGGGCATCGCTTCCGCCCATAAGTGCTGTAAGCTCTTCATTTACAATTTTTATAACCATCTGCGCAGGAGTAAGGCTTTCCATTACTTCGGAACCGATAGCCCTCTCGCTTACTTTATTGGTGAAACTTTTCGCCACCTTGTAGTTAACATCCGCTTCAAGCAAAGCAAGACGCACTTCACGCATTGCCTCTTTAACATCGGATTCATTGAGTTTTCCTTTTGATTTCAGCCGTTTAAACGCAGCCGTCAGTTTTTCAGAAAGACCTTCAAAAGCCAAAGTGGTTCCCCCTATTCGCAGAGTTTTTGTGAAATTTCAAGTATCTTGTCAGCGTTATTTTCAAGTTCTTTAGAATAAATATGATGTTTGTTATATTCCTTGATTTCAGATGCAGCATTATAAATTTGCTCAAGACCGTTTCTCATTTCACGAAAACGGCGGGCAAGTCCCAAACGCTCTTCCATATCAAGAAGTTGAAATTCGGCACGTTTTATGGAATCACGCACACCCTGACGGGTAATACCCTGGTTGTCCGCAATTTCGGAGAGCGACAAGTCTTCGTTGTAGTAATATTCAATTACGTCATGCTGTTTATCTGTAAGCATGTCGCCGTAAAAGTCAAGCAGCAGTGAAATTTCCAAATTTTTAGCCACTAAACTCCCTCCATTCAGCCTGTAAAGCAATTTACTTTACAGCTATGAATTATACAATAAATAAGATTGATTGTCAATAGGAAAATTGTAGATTCGGCTCTTTTGCCGAAAGCCTCAATATTCTCACATGGATATATAGTTAATTATTTTACAGAAAAATATATCAATATCTGTAACTTTATCAAAACTCCCATCGAGCGTTAAGGTTTTATGTGGAATAATTAATATATTTTTATTTACTGTTTAACCTATTATTTTTTTAATTTCGGTTATACTAAACTTGGTGATAATTATGGATTTTGAAACCCCCGAAATGGAGAATTATTTTAATTCACTTCCCTCGGATGTGCAAAACTATATTGAAAATTCAGGTGCGGCAATCACAACTTTGGGTGAACTTATGGAAATAGGCGAACACTTTAAGCATGAGGTGTAAATCTTCAATTTCGGTATAAAAATGGCCTCTTTTTTAGAGGTCATTTTTTATTTATTTCAATTCAACAATTGTAACCCCGGACTCGCCTTCACCGAAAGTCCCAAGTCTAAAGCTTTTAACATTAGGGTGGCGTTTTAAGTGCTGCCCAATAGCCGCGCGTAAAGCCCCCGTACCTTTTCCGTGGATAATGGTAAGCTGTTCCACTCCGCTTAACAGAGCAGAATCAATGAATCTGTCAACATTAAGAACAGCTTCATCCGTCATTTGACCACGCAGATCAATTTCTGTTGAAATTTTTGCAGAAGCCCTGCCGGTTACGTTTTTTGTAATTTTTCTTTGCGGCGTTTTTACTTTTTTGCTTTTTATCAATCTTAAATTAGAAAGCGGTACACGAGTTTTTATAATTCCTGCTTGGATAAGCACATTTTGACTGTTACCCTCCGGAAGTTCCAAAACCGTGCCCTCTTTATCTATATCATAAATTAGAACTGTATCGCCGATTTTAAGAGGACGAGGCAGTACATATTTTTCCTGAACCTGTTTTTTCTGAATTGGATCGGCTGTTTCTTCCAAAGAACGCATCCCCGCTTTAAGCTTTGCTTTTTGCTCTGCAGAAAGCATTTTTGAATGTTGCTTTTTCATTTCTTCCATTTCATTCAAAATTGCATCTATCTGACCGCGTGTGCGTGCTACAAGCTGTGAAGCCTGGCTTTTTGCTTTCTCAAGTTCTTTGTCGGATTGAGCCTTTATTTTATCTCTCAAATCCAAAGCTTCTTTTTTAGCTTTTTCAGCTTCAATCCTCGACTGCAAAGCCACTGCCCGTTCATTTTCCAAACTCTGACGGCTTTTTTCCAAACTTTGAACGACGTCTTCAAATCTTGTATTATCACCCGAAACAAATTTTTTTGCACGGTTTACAATACTTTCGTTCATCCCGAGCCTTAAAGAGATTGCGAAAGCGTTTGAACGCCCGGGGACTCCGATAAGCAGGCGGTAAGTAGGTCTAAGTGTGGACACATCAAACTCACAGCATGCGTTTTCAACGCCTTTTGTTTGCAAAGCGTACGCTTTAAGCTCTGCATAGTGGGTTGTAGCGGCAATTTTAGAACCTTTCATGCGCAGTTCTTCAAGTATGGAAATTGCAAGGGCGGCACCTTCTACAGGGTCGGTTCCCGCACCGAGTTCATCCATAAGAATAAGGCTTTTTTCATCCGCATTCTCAATAATCTTTATAATATTTGTCATATGGGCTGAAAAAGTGGAAAGCGACTGTTCAATGCTCTGCTCGTCGCCTATATCGGCTAAAACCTTATCAAAGATTGAAACTTCACTGTTTTCCGAAACAGGAATCAAAAGGCCGCACATTGCCATGAGAGTGAGCAGTCCGACTGTTTTAAGCGATACTGTTTTACCGCCTGTATTCGGTCCTGTAATTACAAGTGTATCGAAATTAATTCCCAATTCGATATCTGTCGCAACTACTTTATCGGTAGGAATAAGCGGATGCCTTGCTTTTTTCAAATGAATTTTGCCGATGTCGTTTACTAAAGGCATTGTTGCTTTCATTTTATAGCCAAGATTCGCCTTAGCGAAAATCAAATTCAATTCAACTGCCGACTCATATCCACTGATTATGCTGCTTGCAAATGTACCCGTTTCAGCAGACAGCTCTGATAAAATTCTTTCTATTTCAGTTTGTTCTTCCGACTGGAGAACTTTAACCTGATTGTTTGCATCCACAACCCCCATAGGTTCAACAAAGATAGTTGCACCGCTTGCGGAAGTATCGTGGACAAGTCCGTTAATTTCACTCCTGAATTCCGCCTTAACAGGTACTACATATCTGCCGCCGCGGATTGTAACAATTGGGTCCTGAAGATATTTTTGATAATACTGCGAGTGTATCATCTTATCCAAATGTTCCCTCACTTTAAGTGAAGCAGAGCGAATTTTTCGGCGAATTGAAGCAAGTTTTACAGATGCATTGTCAGCCATTTCTTCTTCAGAAATGATAGCACTGAAAATTTTGTCTTCTAAATACTTATTTGGCATAAGTGATTCAAAGCGGCAGTCAAGACAGCTTTTTACTCCCTCACTTTTTGAACGCCACTCCACAATACCGCGTAAGGTTCTTAACACACCCGCAATTTTAAGGAGTTCCGCCATATTAAGCGTTCCGCCCGCTTCTGCGCGGCGCAGTGAATTTGTCACATTTTTAAGGCCTCCGAAAGAAGGAGCGCCGAAACGTGCCAACATTATATGAGCTTCGTCTGTGTCTGAAAGAAGTCGTTTAACTTCGCTGAGTGATGTGGACGGAGTAATTTCAAGTGCAAGCCGTGCGGCATCGTCACATGCGGTTTCACCGGCAAGCATATTCAAAATTTTATTCAGTTCAAGCGCTCTTTGGTGTTTTTTTAAATCTTCCTGCATAAATACCTCTTTTTTAATAGTCATATGAATTATAAGTCTGATTTTACTTTATGATAAAATTCAAGTGTGTTAAAACTTCTCTCGAGAGTATATAAAACATACTTCTCGCTTGCAAAGGATACTTCTTTTAAACTCGATTTTGACAGAGAAAAAGAAAACAGCTTTTGAAATTCAGAGTAAATAATATGTCGCATAGCCGTAAGGCTTCCGCGGCTGAGTTCAATTGAAGGTTCTTTTACAGATTTAATACACTTTTCACAATAAATAAGACCGCTTTGCGGCAAAAAATACATTTTTTCAGCTTCGTAACATGAGCAATCCGCACAGCAAACCAAATTCGGCATATATCCCGCAAGTGAAAGCATACGCATTTCTACAATTGCTTTTATCATATCATTTGGCCTTTTATTTTTGCTTAAAAAGTAGAAAGAATTTAGCATTAAACGCAAAAAATCCCCCGCCGGTGCTTCCTGCGGAGCAAGCGTACAAGCCAGTTCGCAAAAATATTGGGCAAGGGAAAGGCGTTCAATATCCCGCCTTAAATCAAAAAAAACTTCAATCGGCTGGGCATCATTTATTATGTATTTGTCCCGCCCTTTATAAATATTAAGGCGGGAGTAACTAAAAAGCTGAGTAGCCGAAAGCTTACTGCTTTTCAGTTTTTTAGCCCTTTGGGCAAAAGCGCGCAGAACACCTTCCTCGTGTGTTAACGCTGTTACCAGCCTGTCGCTTTCACCCACGCTCTTCTCCATTATAATCAGACCATTGGTTTGTATTTGCATTCGGGTCCTCCCGCATCTGCATTTGTTCATTATTATGCTTACATTGACTGTAAATTAAGTAATCGCTTACATTTCCTGTATCTTTAAAACAATTCCAAGCTGCGTTTTCATCCATTTTACTCCGCTCCTTTTTGCTTTTTATTGCTAAACTTACTAATAAAAGTATTTGCAAAAAGCGGCTTACTATTAGCGGAAAATAAATGAATTAAACCCACAATATTACAAATTATTTAAGTAAAATATGCTTCTGTATTATCTTATTATTTGTTAAAATTCGAACTGTCGAATCCAAAATTTCTTAAAACTGAAGCTCGGTTTCTCCAGTCCTCTTTAACTTTAACCCATAATTGCAAATTAATTTTGCAGTCGAAAAAGCGCTCCAAATCAATACGCGCCAAAGTGCCGACTTCTTTGAGCATAGCCCCATTTTTGCCTATAATAATACCTTTGTGGCTCACTTTCTCACAATAAACTGTGGCACTTATATCCATTATGCCGTTATTATCATCACGTTCACGCATAGACTCGACAACTACTGCAATCCCATGTGGGACTTCTTGGCTGCAAAGGCGCAAAAGCTTTTCACGAACAATTTCACCCGCCAAAACGCGTTCAGGCTGATCGGTCAAAGTATCTTCGTCAAAGAAATGGCCGCCCGGCAAAGCGAGCTTCTGAAGTTCCGCTATTAAATCTTTAACACCGTCGCCGTTAATAGCGCAAGTCGGTACAACAGCCTCAAAATCATATTTTTTTGCTATATCGGCTATTTGCGTTATAAGAACTGTTTTATCCCGAAGTGAATCAATTTTATTAATTGCCAAAACAACAGGCATTTGCAGCGACTTGAATTTTTCAATAAGCGTCATATCTGCCGGTGAAATCTTTGTGCCAGCTTCTACAACCAAAAGGCAGGCATCAACACCGGAAACAGATTCATTAACTGAGCGAGCCATGTATTCGCCAAGCTGGTTGCGCGGTTTTAAGAGTCCCGGGGTATCAATAAAAACAAGTTGGTACTGCCCCTGCGTTAAAACTCCCATTATACGCGTACGTGTAGTTTGTGGCTTATTTGAAACAATTGCAACCTTTTGACCGAGTATCGCGTTTAAAAGAGAGGATTTTCCTACATTCGGGCGTCCAACTATGGCAATAAATGCGGACTTGTCCCGTTTATTATCTCCCATTGTATTTTCTCCTTATTTATAACGTTTTTTTCTTATGCAGTCTCGGATTCCGATCGGTCCCATAATAATGTAAACAATACTTAGTGCAGTCACTGCTGCGAAAAGCAAAAGCATAATAGGATTTAAACTAAAATATTTTACTATTTTAACAAAAGACGAAGGCTGCCAAAAGACACATATGCCAACAACAGCAGCAAAAACAGCGTTTACCAAAACACCGCCTGCCGCCATATCCTTTACAATTCTTACAACCGGATTAAAACTCGCCGCAGCCATATCGGACAGCTCTTCCGCAACGGTATTAAAAAGTTCTGCGGAAATCACCATAGATATTGCGATAAATACCGCTGCGTAACTTAGTCGTGACATTTCAAAAAAGAATGAAAAAAACAATACATACAGTGCTGCCACTGTGTGTATGCGCATATTGCGTTCATTATTTATACAATATATTATCCCACGAAAAGCATATTTAAAGCTTTTATAAAAACGCAAGACTTATTCCTCATCCTCATCTAAAACATAACTGCTGGTACCCGGTAAACCGAGCTGAGTCATTACTTGTTCTTCTTTTTCTCTCATGCGGACACGTTCTATACCACCGGCTTCATGGTCATATCCCAAAAGATGAAGTACAGAGTGTACAGAAAGATACCCGACTTCACGTTCCAAGCTGTGGTCGTACCTTTCTGCCTGTTCAACAGCTTTTTCCATAGAAATTACAACATCGCCGAGGATTTTTGAACCTGTGGAATGGTTGGTATCGTAAACGCCGTCCTCACCCATTGGGAAAGACAAGACGTCTGTGGGAACGTCTTTATTACGGTACTGCTTATTTAATTTCTGTATTTGGTCGTTGTTAACAAAAATAACACTGATTTCAGCGGGAGCGCTGAATTTTTCCATGCGGAGCACTGCGTTGCAGCAGCGACGTATCAGCATACGCAGGCCGGTAGGAATTTTTACTGTTTTTTGTTTATTATCAATCATTACTCTAACTTTTTCCATTATTTATCGCTCTGCCTCCTCATTTTTTTCATATGCTCTGATAATATCCTGCACCAATTTGTGGCGCACGACATCTTTTTCAGTAAATCTTACCTGTGCAATATCGTCAATATTACGTAATATTTTCATCACATCTTTTAATCCTGATTTTCTTCCATTTGGAAGATCTATTTGAGTAACATCGCCTGTTATTACCATTTTAGAATTAAATCCAAGACGGGTTAAAAACATTTTCATTTGCTCAGGCGTAGTATTTTGTGCTTCATCAAGAATGATAAAACTATCGTCAAGGGTTCTTCCGCGCATATATGCAAGCGGTGCAACTTCTATATTTCCTCGCTCTACATATTTTTGATAGGATTCCACTCCCAGCATATCAAATAATGCGTCATAAAGAGGGCGAAGGTATGGGTCGACTTTTTGCTGCAAATCACCGGGCAAAAAACCTAACTTTTCCCCTGCCTCAACTGCCGGGCGGGTTAATATTATTCTATTAACTTCCTGTGCACGAAATGCCGTAACCGCAAGGGCAACAGCCAAATATGTTTTACCGGTTCCGGCGGGTCCCACACTTACTGTAATTGTATTGTTTTTTATCGCATTACAATATTTTTTCTGTCCGATGGTCTTTGCTTTTACCGGTTTTCCTTTTGATGTTATACAAATGCAGTCCTCTGCAAGAGTCTCTATTTTATCCTCACTGCCTTCGTTTACAAGCGAAATGCAATATCTGACATTTTGCTCGCTCAATAATTCTCCGCGGTTTATAAGAACCAAAAGGCTGTCTATAGTACGAACCGCTTTAGCAACATCTTCGGGTTCACCGGAAACTTTAATTTCACTTCCGCGTCCTAAGATACTTACATTGTACTCTTTCTCGATTAATTTAATATTCTCGTCGAAATTTCCAAAAAGGACAACCGCTTGTTCCATACGATCGATATCTATCCTTTGTTCAAACATTCCATCACCTTATGAAGATTTTATCTGCAGATAAATAATACCCACAGATAAATATATTTTATTATAACACACTCGGTTGTTTTAGTCACCATTATTCATAAAAAATTTGCATTATTTTATTAATATTTCCGATTCTTGTGCAATGTTTTCTTCGCATTTCATATAAACGGTATAAATTAGCTTTGAATCTGTAATTTTATCTGTCGATTTTGCTTCAGTTATTTTTACATCTTTAAGCTGTTCTTTTTGCATATTCTGAATTTGTTTTTTTGCTTCCTCTATTGCCTGTTCCCTTGTAAGTTTTATATCCTCTGTTTTTTGTTCAGTCCATTTTTCCTCATAGACACTAAGCGGCAAAACCGAATTCATTAATTTTAAATCGGTATGCATTCCTTCCTTTTTATAATCCCCTTGGGGTTTACCCCTAAACGTAAGCGGTATGCGTGCACCGAAAAGGCTCAAGCTTTTTCGTGTTACAACTTTCCCGGTGAGGTTTGTAACCTTGCGGTTTAATTCAACCTCCGTTTCGAGGGTTCGCGAAGTGGACGCAATAATTTTTCCCGATGCGTGTCTTAATGAACTGAATCCTAAATTATCTTCAACAACACTGCTTATGAGCAGTTGGCCTTGATAAACAGCGTCACCTTTTTTTACAAGCGGTGTACCTGTATAAACTTCCATTGATACTATCTGACCTGTTTGAGCAGCCTTTATGTTGCAGATGCTTTGTGATGACTGCTCCTCTATTTCGGGGGGGTCAACTTTTTCCTGTAATTTAATTTCGGCTGAACATCCTTTGGTATTTACAGTAAGCCATGAAATTTTAGGAAATTCAATCATTAACTTCTGTTGAAGGATTTTTGGTTCCACATCTGATTTTAACACACCGGGTTTAACTCCCATATTTGAAAGTTTTGCAAGCATTTCTTCTGTTTTTATAGTCGTATTTCCGTTTATTTCGATGCTCCAAAAATGCATGGAGAGAATATAAATAACAATCCAAAATACAACAGCGCCCGCAAGTATTCCCTTGCGCTTGCGTATTCCCTTTGTTGCAAACGGAAACCCATGCTTTTCCTTTAATTTAAGTTTACATTTTGCATTTTTTGCACAGTGGCGCAGCTCACGATATCTTTGTGCCGCAACACATCCTCCACTGCCAGCCCCGCCTTTCATATCCCAAAGATTAATCCCTGCTTTGGCGCAGTTATTTAAGAATTTTTCAGGGCTTCCCCCTACTACCGAAAAACGCACATATCCCAAAAGCCATCTTGTTAAACGCAACGAAATCATAAGTCTACCTCATACACAGAACTCTATTCCTGTCAAAAATCCCGTAACAACGAGCGAATCACAGGTTAGGCATTTTATTACAAGACCACGTCCTTTAAAACAGGCAATTTGCCTTCCCATTTTTATTCTTACAATTTCGGTATCATACTGCAAAACGCCCGTACAACCCTCGACAATAACCTCATGGTTACCGTTAATTTCCATATGCGACGGCATCTGCATCGGTACGGCCAGCTTTCGGATTTTTGTTCCTTTGTCCAAAATAATCACCGCCCTAACTCCTTTTATATCATAAAACCTATGCGCGCAGTGGAGTAAATATCCACACTGTTACATATATATAATCGAGGTGGTGATATAAATGAGAATAAAGCAGGGATTTTTGCTGATAGGTACTTTTCTTGCAGCCTGCGCTCTGCTCATTTTTCCCTCTCAAGCGGCTCAGGGAGCTAAAAACGGAGTCGGTTACTGCCTTGGAATTCTCATTCCTTCACTTTATCCGTTCATGGTTATTTCGGTATTTATTGTAAAATCGGGATTATCCGAAAAAATAGGAAAAATCTTTGAAAAACCAACACGAAAAATTTTGAAACTTCCCGGCTGTACCGCCGCAACAATACTTATGAGTGCAGTCGGCGGATACCCAACCGGAGCACGCAGCGTTGCTTCGCTTTACGAAATAGGTGCGGTAACTCAAAAGCAGGCGGCACGTATGCTGTGTTTTTGCGTAAATGCAGGCCCTGCATTTGTAATCAGTGCCATCGGGTCAGGCTTTTTAAAAAGTACCGATGCAGGAGTGATTTTATTCGCTTCACAAATCTGTGCATCGTTTATTTTAAGTATCATATGCAGTGTAAAACAAGAATTTGAAGACCCGTCTTTACATAATAGCATCAAGGTAAAAAAAATTACAGGGTCAGAGGCACTTATACAATCTGCTGTGGATGCCGCACATGGCATGATTAATATGTGTTGTTTTGTAGTTTTGTTTTCCGCATACATAAATTTATTTAATATTTGGGTAAAAAGTCCTTCTTCATCGGTTATATTATCCTCGCTTATGGAAGTAACGGGTGGATGCGGTGCACTTACTAAAATTGGCGCACCTTTGTGGGCATTTTCTCTTGCTTTGGGTTGGGGCGGAATAAGCGTACATTTTCAAATTCTTTCTTCAATAACCGATATTAAAATCAATACCGTAAAGTTCTTTTTATACCGCTTTCTCCATGGCATTATTTCAGCTTTTATAACGTTTGTGCTGTGTCGTGCTTTTCCGATTGAAAGAGAAGTATTCAGCAGTACATCGAAACAGTTGAGCGGACAGCTTTCGGGTTCCATCCCTGCCTCCGCCGTTCTTATTGTACTTTGCGCCGCACTGATTTTCAGTTTTCCACACGAAAAGCTGGAAATTGAGGATACCTGATGATATAATGACAATATAAATATATCTAAATATTTTAGTGAATTTTAGGAGCTTAAAAATGTTTGATAAATTCAAAAAAAATAAAGATACACTTTTTGGAAACGATATAGAAATAAACTGTCAATACTGTGAAAACAGCAATGATTTTGACGGTGCCGATGTGTGTAAATTGGGGCGGTATCTCGAGCCGGACGGAACGTGCAAAAAATTTGTATATGACCCTCTGAAACGAACTCCTACAAAACTTCCTCCATTAAAAGAGTACAGCGCAGATGAGTTTAAACTTTAAAACTTTATAAAAACAGAGAGCATTCTTAAGTTTTATATAGATGCTCTCTGTTTTATTTTATTCTGATTATTTACATAATAAGCTTCTTTGAAAATATTTCACTTTACTGCTTATCAGACATAAGACTTTCCCTTAATTCATTCGGTGACTTCTTAAAATACTTTTTAAAGCAGTAGCTGAAATAATGAGGGTCGGAATATCCTATTTGAGTTGCAATTTCATAGTTTTTAAGGCTCGTAGTCAATATTAGATCCTTTGCTTTTTCCATTCTAAGTTCCGTAAGGTAACTTCCGAAAGTTGAGCGTATCTCTTTTTTAAAAAGTGCTCTGAAATAACTTGCACTTAAATGAAGTGATTCGCTTACCGTATCGACCGACAAATCCGGATTTTTATAGTTTTCCGATATATAAGTTTTAGCTTTTTCAATTGCAGCTGAACAGCTGTTTTTTCTACTCTGTACTATACACTTTGAGAGCTTTTCAGCACAGCACATTACTTTTGGTTTCATTTCATCAACATCCCACATTTCAAAAATGCTTTTTAAGTCCGATTGTGTAACTATATTGCTTGTATCTACTCCTATATACTCAGCTTCGCGCAAAATGCTTAACAATATAGAAAAAGAGCAGAACTGATGCTGGACTACTCCCCCACGTTCCTTAGTAATATTTTCGAAGATTAGGTCAACTATTTGTTTTATTTCTTTAGTGTCCCCAAGTTTAATAGCTGAAAGAAGCTGCATTTCAATATTTTTGTCAAAGGCCACCGTACTCCGTCTTTGCGGCTCGATGTCTTTAATGTATATTGATTCTGTTTCCACCGATAAAGCTTTTATAGCTCAGTGCCGCCAATGCCTCGTCAAATGATATGTGTAACTTGCTGAAGTGTGGATAAACACAACCTTTACCTATAGTTACAGTAAATTGGAGGTGTTTTTCTATATTACACCTTATTTCTTCAAGGCAGTTAGAGAAAATATTCATTTGCTTTTCCTGATTATAATACCTTGCTATTGCGGTAACTTTTTTGTCGCTGAATATTACAGTTCCGATATTATTAGCTTCTATAATCTCTTTGGAAATATTGTAAATAGCAAAATTGATAAGTTCCTCAGATTCATCCCAAAAATCGTTTCCTTCGCTTATCCTGTCGCTCATAATAACGGCTGTTTGAAATGATTGTGCCGAAGCGAATTTTTGGTCTAAAAGCGATAACCTTTTCTCCGACTCTTTTTCGCTTATACTACCGATAAGCATATCGTTAAGTATAATGCTCTGTATCATAGGAAGGTTTTGCTTGTAAAACTCCTCCATTTGGTTAATATTCGCATGTAAAACATACTCATTATCAAGTATTTCTTTTATTTCACCCAAAGCACTTACCATTCCGTCCACAGTAACCGGTTTTAATATATACTTAACCACTTTGAGATCAATAGCTTTTTGTGCATAATTAAAATCGTTATAACCCGTTAAAAATGCAATTTTAACGGTAGGAAAATCTCTCTTAATCCGCTGTGCAGCTTCAATTCCAGTTAAAAACGGCATATTTATATCTGTAATTACAAGATCCGGAGTTTCCTTTTCAACTGCTTCAAGCAGTTCATGACCGTTTGCACAACATTCAATCAATTCAAACCCGCACTTATTCCAATCAATTAACTTTGCAATATTATTTCTGACTAAAGCCTCGTCATCGGCAAAAATCAATTTATACATAAAATTCTCCTCCATATTTCATAAATAATTATACACTATTACAGGATAAAACAGCAAGAGCAGCTTAGAAGGCTGCTCTTGCTTTAGAGGATTAATTATGAATATCAGTAAAGTTATGCTTACTGGTTAAGTATAGCATTGACTGATGGCTCTTTATAATTTTTGCTTGTTACCATTGTAACGCCTGTATCTACATTCTTATTTTCGACTTTCTTTCCACTGACTAAGTCCATTATAAGTTCAACACCTTTTGAACCCATTACTGAAGGCATCTGAACTGCTGTTCCTTTAATTGCATCTGACTCAAGACCGGCTTTGATATCTGATGAATTGTCGAATCCTACAACAGAGATTTTATCCAAAAGCCCTTTTTCTGAAACAGCCTGTGCTACACCGACTGCCGCTTGGTCATTTGCGCCCCAAATTCCTTTAATCTTTGGATTTGCGGAGATAAAGTCTGTAGCTTGGTTTGCTGCCTTTGTCGGATCGGAATCACAATACTGAACACCGACTATTTTAATATTAGGATGATTTTTCTTAATTTCATCTGTAAATCCTTTTTCACGGTCAACAGCAGTCTGTGTTCCTGCAGCAAAGTTAACAATTGCAACTTCACCGGAACCGCCGATTAATTCGCTCATAAGTTTTGCGCAGTTTGCACCCGCCTCGACATTGTTTGTTGCAAGGAATGCATCATATGCTTCTTCAGAAATACCGGAGTCAATCATCACAACCGGAATTCCTGCTTCTTTAGCCTTTTTTACAGGTTCAACAAGTGCATCTTTATCGCATGCCGCCAAAATAATACCATCGTACTTATCGCTTATGCATGTTTCAACAATTTGTACCTGTTTGTCAATATCGGCTTCTGTCGGAGGTCCTAAATGAGTAACTTCTACGTTTCCGAGTTCTTCAGCTTTCTTTTCTGCATTTTTCTTTACAGTCTGCCAATATGTAGAGTCAACCATTTTTGTTACGAGTGCAATTTTATAGGTTTTCTTTGCACCGTCAGCACCTGCTTTTGGGTCCGCCTCGGACGAAGCATCGTTCTTGCCTGCGCAGCCCGCTGCCGTTGATAAAATCATTAACACTGACAAAATAATTCCAAGAAACTTTTTCATACAACTTTCCTCCAATTAATTTCAATATTTTTACAAGCCGTACTTTACGGCTGAGTTACAAATTAAAGGCCGTTCTGTTTGCTCCTGCGCAGTGTATCATACCATACACCGAGAATGATAATTCCTCCGATAATAACCATTTGAACAAAAGCATCTACTCTGACTAAATTCAGTCCGTTACGTAGAACGCCCATAACAGCGGCACCTATAACTGTACCTAAAATACTACCTTCGCCACCCATTACGGATGTACCACCGATAACAGCTGCCGCAATGCCTTCGAGTTCGTATCCTGTTCCTGCGTTTGACTGTGCAGAAGCAAGTCTTGCTGCAAGAAGAATACCCGCCATTGCCGATGTTGCACCGCAGAGTACATATGCCAAAAGTTTTGTTTTAAATACATTGATACCTGAAAGTCTGGCAGCTTCTTCATTTGAACCAATAGCATAAAGTCTTCTGCCAAATCCTGTTTTTGCAAGAATTACGCCCATGATAACTGCTAAAATTAACATGATAACGGCCGGGAACGGAATCTCACCAAATAATGTTCCACCACCGATAAATTTAAACTGTGAAACAAGAGCTTTGTCATCAAGACTTTGTACTGAAACCGGTTTGCCCGCACCGACAAGCTGTGTTAAACCGCGGAAGGCGTATAACGTACCCAAAGTTGCTATAAATGGAGTAACATTAAGTTTAGTTATGACCAAACCGTTTATAAGTCCTGTAACCGCGCCTGCCAAAATTCCAATTAAAATTGAAAGGAATAATCCATATCCCATCGTAAGGCATTTAGCACATATAATTCCACCAAATCCTACAACTGAACCTGCCGACAAATCGGTACCCCCGGTTATTAAAACAAAGGTTAAACCGAAACCTAAAATTGCATACGGAGTTATCTGTAAGATAACTGTAAGAATATTATCTATAGCAAGAAATTTTCCTTTTGAAAGAACTCCAAACAAAAGTGAAAGTAAGATTAAAACTCCAAATGCAAGAAACTTTTGAATTACTTCGCTTAAACTGCTGTTATGCTTAACTTTTTCCTTTTTTACACTGATTGTACCGTTGTCCATAATCAAGCTCCCCTCTTTATGTCATCTTTAATACCTGCCGCGAGTCTCAGTATTTTTTCCTGATCTGCTTCTTCGCAGCTCAACTCACCGGAAATTCTGCCATTATGCATTACAAGCACCCTGTCGCTCATTCCGAGTATTTCGGGAAGCTCTGATGATATCATAATAATAGCCACTCCGTTGTCGCTCAGCTGATTCATCAGTTCATATACTTCATATTTTGCTCCTACGTCTATTCCACGTGTAGGTTCATCAAAAATCAAAACTTTAATATCATTGCAAAGCCACTTTGCAAGTACAATTTTCTGTTGATTTCCTCCGGAAAGGTTGCCTACCTTCTGATACATACTCGGTGTCTTAATATTAAGGCTTTCAATAAACTTGCTGGCATTTTCCTTTGCCATTGTTTCATCTATAAAAGCGCCTTTAATAAGATTTGGAATATGTGCAAGATTTATATTACGCTCAACAGTCATATTAAGCGCTAAACCGTCTCTCTTTCTGTCTTCTGTAATATAGCCTATACCGTTTTTAATAGCTACATTGATATTGTTAATTTGAATTTGCTTTCCGTTTAAAAATATCTCTTTGCTTTCAGTTTTATCTGCGCCGAATATTGCACGGGCAAGTTCCGTTCTGCCTGCACCCATAAGTCCGGCAAGACCTACTATTTCACCTGCGCGAACTTCGATATGGTCAACATTAACTTTTTTGTTTCTTATATTTTTTGCTTCAAAACAAACATCGCCGATTTTTCGTTCATAAACGGGAAATTTATCGGTAAGCTCCCTGCCGACCATCATTTTAACAATTTCGTCTATTGTAACATCTTTATAATCACGCGTACCGATATACTGTCCATCGCGTATAACCGAAACCCTGTCAGTAATCCGCGCAAGTTCTTCCAAACGATGTGATATATAGAACATGCCGACGCCTTTGCGTTTTAACTTATGTATAATTTCAAACAGTCTATCTATTTCAGACTCTGTCAATGCTGCTGTAGGTTCATCCAGCACAAGTATTTTACAGTTAAAAGAAATCGCTTTTGCTATTTCAACCATCTGCTGTTCAGCAACACTCAAATTGCGAATTAATGTCTTGGGGCTAATTGAAAGTCCCAATTCATTCAATATTTCCTGAGTTTTTTTTAACATAAGCTTATCGTTTATAATAGGCCCGTTTTTAGGTTCTCTGTCCAGCCAAATATTTTCAGCAACCGAAAGATGAGAACACAGATTGAACTCTTGAAATATAATGCTTATACCAAGTTCATGTGCTCTTTTTGTATCTTCAATTACTACCTTTTCTCCATTGATGAAAATTTCGCCCTCTTCTGCATGATAAACTCCGGAGAGTACTTTCATCAGTGTAGATTTACCTGCTCCGTTCTCACCACAAAGTGCGTGAACTTCACCGGAATTTAAATCGAGGCTGACATTGCTGAGGGCTTTTACCCCTGGGAATGATTTATTTATATTTACCATTCTTAATAGTTCAGCCATTTGACCACCTCCGCTAAAAATCAAGGTATTAAGCGAACCGTTTCGTCTTTACGTATTGATTTTACCAAATGTTTTAAATGAACGGAATATAAAAAATAACTTACTTTGTTGAAAAAACGATTATATATTTTATAATAATAGTCTAAATTTCTATAAATATATCAAAAATAAAGGACACAGCCAAAGTAGTTTTTTGACCATATCCTTACATATAATATATTAATTTTATTATTTATGCGAAACGATACACCATCATTTTATCAATTTGATTTAATAAAACGGAAAGATAAGCTGTTGATTTTCCTTCTCAAACATATTTGATTTATCCACAACACTTACATCTATATATACATTTCTTTCATATGCACTATCGTTTAAAACTTTAAAGCAGGTTTCCATACTGTAATACCCCATCATATATGGATTTTGCAATACCGCAGTTTTCAAGATTCCTTTATCCATATATTCGGCTTCCTCCATAGTACAATCGATACCCGCCAAGAAAATATCATTTCTGTTAAGCTTTTTAAGAGCTCTCGCCGCTCCCGTGGCAGACTGGGCATTCAATCCTGCAATACCGCATATATCAGGGTAACTTTTCAGCATTTCAATAGTTAATCTTTCAGCAGTATCTATATTGGAATCACAATACACCTTATTAATTACTTTTAAAGTAGATGACGAACTGTTTAAAAAGTTTTGAAAACCTTTTTCTCTTTCAATACTCGGAGAAGAATTTTTCACAAAGCTTATAACTCCGATTTTTTTATTTTGTGGCATCCTTTTTGTCATTTCCTTCGCAAGAGTTTTTCCTGCCAAATAATTATCCGTTGAAATAAACGAAACCCATTTATCACTGTTTACTGAAGAATCTATTAATATTACCGGAATTGAATTTTCAACTGCTTTTTCCATAGGTGCTGCCATTAAGTCGTAATCGCCTGATGCCAAGATTATAGCATCAGGCTTATTTTGTATAGCGTTTTCAATAAAACACACTTGCTCTCGGTAATCTTTTTCCTCTTTCGGTCCTACAAATTTTATTGTCATATTATTTTTTGCGGCAAAAGCAGATGCACCATTATACACACTTTTCCAAAAATCAGAATTAACTGATTTTGTTATCAGCTCAACCGTATATGAACGTTTCTCTTTAGGAAATGAACATGAACACATAAAAATTAATATAAGGGTTGTAAAAATACATGTAATAAATTTTTTCATAAATGTTCACCTCATTTCAAATAAGGAAGACAAATCGTAACTGTTGTACCCTCGTCCAATTCGCTTTCGTATTTCAACCCATATTCACTGCCAAACAAAAGCTGTATCCTTGCATTTACATTTTTTACTCCGATACCGGATTTGTTTTGAGGGTCAATATCTAAAATTCTGCACAGTATATCAGAAGGTATTCCATAGCCGTTATCTATAACCTTAAAAACCAATTTATCTTCATGCTTCATTGCTGTAATCGTAATTTTTCCTGTAACCGGCAAGTTCGCTACCCCGTGGATAATGGCATTTTCAATAATGGGTTGTAATACAATTTTTAAAGTTTTACTCTGAAGTACTTCTTCCTGTGCTGAAATTTCATACTCAAACCGGTCATTAAATCTCATTTTCTGAATTATTAAGTAATTCTCGGCATGTTTCAATTCTTCTTCAACTGTTATAGTATCCTTACCCCTGTTTAGTGACAGCCTGAAAAAGTTTGCAAGTGCAGAAATCATTTTGACTACATTTTTATTGTCACCGCTTTCGGCCATCCAAACAATTGAATCAAGGGTATTATAAAGAAAATGAGGATTAATTTGCGCATACAGCATTTTAAGTTCACTTTTTCTGAGAAGTTTCTGTTCGTCCACAACCTGTGTCATTAGCTTTTTTATCCTGTAAACCATGTTGTTAAATGAACACGAAAGCTGATTCACTTCATAAAATCCCTGTGCTTGCGCAAAAGTATCAAGCTTTCCTTCCTCAACCTTTCCCATAAGGTTTATAAGCTGCCTTATCGGTCGATTTATCATAAATGAGACAAATAAAGATATAAATACAACTAATAGTGCTACTACTGTCAAAATTATTGACAGAAAATCTTTTATATCATTACCGTATGAAAAAAGTCCGTTAATAGGACTTACGCCCACTACCCGCCAGTCTGTGTTTTTTAATTTTTTTACACATACAATCATACGCGAATTGTCAACATTAATAATTGAACTCCCCTGTTGTAAAGAAGACGTTTGCGGAATAACTTTATCCTTTATTCCGTAATAAATCATCTGCTGTTGAGGGTGGTATATCAGTTCTCCATGAGAGCCGAGAATATAAATATAACCGTTTTCTCCCAGTTCCTTTGAGCATAGTTCTTTAATACTTTTAAAGTTTAAATCAACCAATATCACACCGTTTCTTTTTTTCCCTTCTTTAATCCAAGAAAATCCTTTACTTAACGATAGTACCCAAGGATATTCTTTGTTATACAGCGACTGAACACGAGGTTCTGAAATATTATAATTTTGACTTCCCGGAGCGACGCTTCTAAACCAATTTTGGCTGGCAAGAGAAGTATTTTCTTTAAAATTTCTTTTGTCGGTTTTAATAAGTAAATTTGCATTCCGGTCAAATGCTGCGATTGTATCGATATCATTACGTAGAATAAAATTGTAGCGGTACAACATATCATGTGTAATGTTTTGATTTTCCTTTATAAAATTAGAAAGAGACTCGGATACCGAAACCATTTCTTCTAAATAGCTGTCTATGCTTACTGCTACATTTTCAACAACCTGTGTGTTATTTCTCTTCGTGGTTTCACTTATAGCTTCGCTGTATCTGTTATTTACAGCAGATGTAATTATTAAGACAGCGGACAAAGCGATTACAGTCATTGAAAAAGCCATAATTACAATCAAACTGTTCCATTTTATATTCGAGTGTATTGTACTTTTTATTTTATTTAATAGTTTTATTTTTTCCGCCCCCAATTCCTATATATTATACTTTTAGTATTATAATACTAAAAGTTATTGATATTTCTTTATGACAAAATTAATAAAAATTTTGATTGTTTATTATATCTTATGTATTTATTTTATTATAAAAATCTTATAAATTCAACTTATTGTAAAAAGTTTACACCGTGTTGTTGATGTTCAATGTTTATAATTTTGATTTTGTAAATTAATAATATCTTGCTGTAATATTTTACAATTTAGTACGAAACGTTTTGTTTAAGCAATGAATATATTAATAATTTTAACAAAGCATATATTTGATATAATAATTCGTATTTGTTGTTTATCTATTCAAAACAGTCATATTTTACACATTTTCAATAATATTTAACCTTGACTCGAACATTAAAACTATATATTATATTAACAGAAACGTTTCGCTTTAAAATGTAGTATTTTTATTAGGAGTGACTTATATGCCATTAACAACAACGGATATTATGCTAAAGAAAGCGCAGGAAGGTCATTATGCAGTGGGCGCATTCAATGCCGAAAATATGGAAATGGTACAGGCCATTATAGAAGCGGCAGAAGAAACAAATTCTCCCGTAATAATTCAAACTACCCCGGGCACCATTAAATATGCAAGCCTCAGCCTTTACCATGCAAATGCAGCAGCAGCGGCAAAAAAAGCAAAAGTTCCTGTAGCAATACACCTTGACCACGGAAACAGCTTTGAGCTTTCGATGCAGGCACTTCATACAGGATATACCTCCATTATGATTGACGGTTCAAAACTTGTTTTAAATAAAAACATAGCTCTCACAAAGTCCGTTGTAGATGCCTGCAAACCCAACAATATTCCGGTTGAAGGAGAATTGGGTCAAGTCGGTGGCAAAGAAGATGACACCGAATCAAGTGGAACAGGATATACGAATCCGGATGAAGCCGTAGAATTTGTAAATCAGACCGGTGTTTCGTCACTGGCTGTCGGTGTCGGCACGGCACATGGAGTTTACGCATCTACTCCGGTACTTAACACTGAATTAATAAGCACACTCCGCAGTAAAATAGATGTTCCTATGGTTTTGCACGGAGCTTCCGGTTTAAGCGACGAAGCAGTACAAGAATGTATCCGCAGAGGTATCTGCAAAGTAAATTTCGCAACTGAGCTCAGAATTGCATTTACAAAAGCTGTTATACAATATCTTAAAGAAAATCCAAAAACAATAGACCCCAAAAAATACGGTGGGGTTGCCCGTGAAGCTGTTAAGGAATTGGTTATTGCAAAAATTAAGATGCTCGGAAGCGGCGGCAAAGCAAATTAATAATAGGAGGATATTTTTTTGATTACTACTGTTACTTTAAATGTTGCAGTCGACAAATTGTATCTTGTCGATAATCTTAATTTCGGAGACGTAAACAGAGTAAAAGAATGCAACACAACGGCAGGCGGAAAAGGACTGAATGTATCTCGTGTAGCCTCAATATTGGGTGAAAAAGTGCTTGCTACGGGATTCGTTGGCGGACACAGTGGAAAGTACGTTGAGGAACTTCTTAATAAAGACTCAATAGAACATGATTTTGTCCATGTTGACGGTGAAAGCAGGACCTGCATAAATATTATAGACAAAAGCGGAAAAAGCACTGAACTTTTGGAACCCGGAATTACCGTTGCACAGTCGGATAAAAACAGCTTTAATACTAAATTTCAAAACTTGATTTATGACAGTGATACTGTCGTTCTTTCCGGAAGTGTACCGCTTGGATGCGGTTCGGATTATTACCCTGAATTAATAAAGGCAGCAAAAGAAAAAGGTAAGAAAGTTATATTGGATACAAGTGGTGAAAACCTGAAACAAGGGATAAAAGCAAAGCCGACAATGATTAAGCCCAATAAAAGTGAACTTGAATCACTCCTGTCAGTCCAAATAAAGACTAAAGAAGATATCATAAACGCCGCAAAGTCCATACACGAAGGCGGAATTTCATATGTTGTCGTTTCACTCGGAAAAGACGGAGCAATGGTCATCTGTGACGAAGGAATATTTGAAGGTACTCCGCCCGATGTAAAAGTTGTAAATACCGTTGGCTGTGGAGACTCAATGGTTGCCGCATTCGCCGTAGGATTTTCAAGAGGATACACAGCAAAAGACGCACTTTTATATGCATTGGCGGTTTCTTCGGCAAATGCGATGTGTAAACAAACCGGTTTTCTGTATCCGTCACAGTTAAATGAAATTATAAATAAAGGAAAAGTTACTAAATTATACTAAAGTGAAGGAGGATACAAAATGAAAAATCTACTTCTTGCGATAGATATCGGAACTTCTTCCTGTAAAATCGCAATTTTTGAGCCTGACGGAGAAATTGTAGCTGAGTGTTCAAAAGCTTACAACACCTACTACCCTGCACCGGGCTGGGTAGAACACGATCCAAACGAATGGTGGCAGGCTATTTGTGCAGGAATACGAGAATGTATTGAAAAGAATAATATAAATCCTCAAAACATTGCAGGAATCGGAATAGACGGGCAGAGCTGGTCGTGTATCCCGATTGATAAAAGTGGAAATGTACTTTACAATACTCCAATTTGGATGGACACAAGAGCAAAATCAATCTGCGACAAAGTTAATGCAAAAATAGGTGAAGAGAAAATATTGGCACTGAGCGGAAACCCATTCCAGCCGTCCTATACCACACCGAAAATTCTATGGTTTAAAGAAAACAAACCTGAAATATATAAACATACATACAAATTTTTGCAGAGCAACAGTTTCATAGTCTTTAGGCTTACCGATATAACAAGCCAGGATGTTAGCCAAGGTTACGGTCTTCATGTATTTGATATTGCAAATTACAAATACGACGAAAATATGTGCCGTGCAATGGGAATTGACATAAATCAACTCCCCGATATTTATAAATGTCACGAAGTAGTCGGAAAGGTTACAAAAAGAGCCGCTGAATCAACTGGACTTTGCGAAGGTATTCCTGTGGTTGCCGGAGGACTTGACGCGGCATGCGGAACGCTTGGAGTTGGAGTTTACATACAGGGACAAACTCAGGAACAAGGCGGTCAGGCGGGTGGAATGAGCATATGCCTTGACAAACCCGTAAAGAATAAAGCTTTAATTTTAAGTCCTCATGTTGTGCCCGATTTATGGCTTCTTCAGGGCGGTACGGTTGGTGGAAGCGGAAGTCTGCGCTGGCTTGCAAAAGAACTCGGAGAACATGAAAAAATTGAAGCAGATAAGCTTGGCGAAAGCCAGTTTAAACTAATTGACAACTTGGCTTCAAAAGTTCCGGTCGGAAGCGACGGTGTCATTTTTCTTCCCTACCTTTCAGGTGAACGCTCTCCTATTTGGGATGCAAATGCAAAAGGTGTTTATTTTGGTTTGACATTTGACAAAACACGCGCACATTTCTTCCGTTCACTATTGGAAGGTGCAGCTTATGCATTGGAACATAACCTTCAAACAGCTGAAGATTCCGGCATATCCGTTGACGTTATGTACGCTATGGGGGGAGCTGCAAACAGCCGTTTGTGGACACAAATTAAATCGGATGTAACTGGAAAAACAATTAAAGTTCCGTCATCCGACAATGCGTCGACACTCGGTGCGGCTATTCTCGCGGGAATGGGAACCGGAATTTACTCTGATTTTGAGGATGCAGTAAAGCAGACTATACAGATTAAGCGTGAACATACTCCAAATATGGAAAATTACAAACTTTATAAAAAGTATTTTAATATTTATCTTGAAATCTATGAACAACTTAAAAACACAATGGCAAAACACGCCGAGATTTTAAATTCAAAATGAGGTGTAAACAATGAAAGCAGCAGTATTGCACGGCGTAGAAGATATACGATACGAAGAAAGCGAAACGCCCAAAGCAGGAAAAGGCGAAGTATTAATACATGTAAAAGCGACAGGAATATGCGGTTCGGATATTCCGAGGGTTAACTCAACTGCGGCACATTATTATCCTATTATTTTAGGTCACGAGTTTTCGGGAATAGTCACCGAAATCGGAGAAAATGTCACCAATGTAAAAGTAGGCGACAGAGTAACAGCCGCACCGCTAATCCCCTGTATGGAATGTGACGACTGTCAAAAAGGTAATTTTTCACTCTGTAAACATTATAAATTTATCGGTTCAAGCTTGTTCGGAAGCTTTGCAGACTATGTAAAAGCCCCTGCAATGAATGTTGTAAAGTTCGATGAAAGCGTCGGATTTATCCAAAGTGCTTTTTTTGAACCTGCAACTGTAGCTCTTCACGGAATAAAATGCGCAGGTTACCACGGCGGAGAAAATGTTGCAATACTCGGCGGAGGAACAGTCGGGCTGTTTACAATGCAGTGGGCAAAAATCCTCGGAGCAAGAAAAGTTGTGGTGTTCGATATAAATAACGGAAGACTTGACCTTGCAAAAAGACTCGGGGCAGATGTTTGTATAAATACAACAGCCCCTGATTTCCTCGAAAAAGCTATGGAAATTACAAACGGTAAGGGTTATGGATTTGTCTTTGAAACAGCAGGACAAAATGCCACCATGAATATAGCTTTTGATGTGGCGGCAAATAAATCAAGTCTGTGCTTTATCGGAACTTCCGCTAAAGACTTAAACTTTAACTGGAAACAGTTTGAAAAAATGAACAGAAAAGAATTCCGTTTAACGGGTTCATGGATGAGTTACAGCGCACCATTCCCGGGTAACGAGTGGACAATGACTGCCGACTATTTTTCAAACGGAAAGCTTAAATTTGACGAAGCGCTTGTCTATAAAAAATATTCAATGAGCAAGGCTTCAGAAGCGTTTAAGCTCTTTAAAATTCCGGGCGAAGTTAAGGGCAAAATTATGCTCGTTAATGAAGATTAAAAAATTTACATAAATTGAAAGGATGAATATTATGTCAAAATTCGTTATGGATTCGGATGCAGCAGACATTTCAAAACTACCTTACAGAACATTAAACACAGGTGCCAAAATGCCCGGTTTGGGTATTGGAACTTTCGGTTCTGACCATTTTGCTCTCGATGATATTGCCAATGCAGTACGCGGAGCACTTCGTGTTGGATACAGATTAGTCGACTGTGCCGCATGCTATGGCAACGAAGATTTAATCGGAAATGTGCTGCACGAAGCACTTGAGGGTGGCCTTCCAAGAGAAGAACTTTTTGTTATGTCAAAAGTGTGGAATGACAAACATGAGCCTGAAGATGTTATTGCATCATGCAAAAAAAGTCTTAAAGATTTACAGCTCGATTACCTCGACTGCTATATCGTTCACTGGCCTTTCCCAAATTTCCACCCACAGGGATGTGACGTTGATTCCCGCAGTCCGGATGCACGCCCATATATACATGAAGAATTCATGAGAACATGGCGCGCGATGGAATCCCTTGTTGATATGGGACTTGTTAAACATATAGGTACATCAAATGTAACAATACCTAAATTGGAGCTTATCTTGCGCGACGCCCGAATTCAGCCTTCTGTGAGTGAAATGGAACTTCATCCGTGCTTCCAGCAGGGACAGCTTTTCCAATATTGCATTGATCACAATATTCAACCTGTAGGTTTCTGCCCAATCGGTTCGCCGACTCGTCCCGACCGTGACAAAACAGAAGATGACCTTTCGGATATGGAACAGCCTGTAGTAAAGAGAATTGCAAAAGCACACGGCGTTCATCCTGCTGTTATCTGTGTGAAGTGGGCTGTTACACGCGGTCAGGTTCCGATTCCGTTCTCAATTAAACATGATGAATATTTAAGCAATTTAAAATGTGCTACCGAAGACCCGTTGACTCAGGAAGAAATTGAAGCATTAAAGAGTGTTGACCGCAATTGCCGACTGATTAAAGGTCCGGTTTTTCTTTGGAAGGGCGCAGACACTTGGCTTGATTTGTGGGATGTAGACGGAACTATCCCCGGTTGGAACGGATATGAAAAGAAATAAGGGAGGTCTTTAATATGTTAAAAGGTATCCCAAAAATTCTTTCCCCTGAACTTTTAAAAGTATTGGACGAAATGGGACATACTGACGAGCTTACAATCGGTGACGGCAATTTTCCGGGACATACTTACGGTAAAAAAGTTATCCGAATGGACGGACACGGAGTTCCCGAAATTTTGGATGCCATTTTAAAAGTATTTCCTCTCGACACCTATGTTGAACACCCAGTCACACTTATGGGTATCGTACCCGGAGATGATGTAAAAACACCGATTTGGGATGAATATAAAAATATCGTTGCAAAGCATGATAAACGCGGTGCCAACTGTTTTGAAGAAATCAACAAATGGGATTTTTACAAGAGAACACAGGAAAAATCCACCGTTGTAATTATGACCGGAGAATCTGCACTGTACGCAAATATTATTCTTAAAAAAGGCGTAGTAACCGAATAAAACTCATTTTAGTTCTATCTTATATGAGAACAGCCCGGAAAAATCCGGGCTGTTCCTTTTTTACTGAAGTTTTAATACTGACTTGCCTTTTATAATACTGGGATTTAATTCAATAATTTTCGTTCCGCTTACCTTTTCAGATTCAAGCCTTTCAAGAATCAGGTTTGCGGCATTCTCCGCAATCTCTCGCATTGGCTGAGTGATAATCGTCAAACTCGGTTTTACTACCTTTGATAATGTTAAATTATCAAACCCAATAATAGAAATATCATTTGGTATTTTAAATCCGGATTCATTAATTGCAATAATTGCGCCGAGTGTTATTTCATAATTAGCACAAAACAGAGCAGTGGGTGGATTTTTTAATTGTAGAAGTTTTTTTGCCCCTTCATATCCTCCGCTTATCGCAATATCTCCGCTGATAAGATAATCATTATTAATCTTAATATTATTAATTGAAAGAAATTTTTTAAAGCCCTCCATTCTTGCGTTCATAGTAAAAAGTCCTTGCGGGCCGCAAATAATTGCAATATCTTTATGTCCGTTTTCTACAAATTCATTTACTGCCAATTGAGCAGCTGCAGTGTTGTCAACTATTACTGCATCGGTTTTGTATTCATCTTCCAGTCTGTCAATCAGTACCACCGGAATATTTCTTTGGTCTGCGAGTTCAAGATGTTTTCCGCTTTTATCAAAAGGAATCGTAATAATTCCATCCACCATCTTTGAAATTAAGAATTCAAGTGAATCTTTTTCAATTTGTTTGTCCAAACGGCTGTCACATACGATTGTGCCATATCCGTTTCTTCTCAAAATATCCTCTACTTCTGCTATTATAGATGTATGGAATGTACTGTTAAGTTCGGGAATAAGCACACCAATTGTCTTTGACCTGTTACTTTTCAGTCCCCTTGCATATTCATTAACGTGGTAGTCAAGCTTAACAATAGCTTTTTCTATCGCTTTGCGGTTTTCTTCGATTAGTGTTCCCCCGTTGAAATATTTTGAAATGGTTGAAAGTGAGAGTCCCGTCAACTTGCGAATATCTTTATATGTCGCGGCCATAATATCCAGCTCCCTAATATTTTAATTAATTATTGAAATTGTAAAAGATAATGTTTCTTCTTTTCCCGCAGGCAATAAATGAACTCCGCGCTTTTTTTCGAATATATCTCCCTCATCACTACATGTGGAAAGACCGCTCCAAGGTTCAAGCGCAACAAAAGGCCCGTCGTTTGAACTTGACCATACCAAAAGATTGTCAAAATTCTTAAATTCAAGTTGAACACCGGTTCCCTTTTGAGGATTATAAAGCTTTACTTTTCTTGACTTTAAGCTATCAAAAATTACGGCATCAACTTTAAAAAGGTTGTGAGCCATTTTTAGAGTCTTTGAATTATCGAGTATATGATTTCTGTGTTCGACATCTAATAGTCCTGTAGAAGGAACAGCCGTCGGGCAATCAGCAGTTTCGGGATACTCAAATTCTACAACATAATCTTCAAAGTTTTCATTTTTATTAATAGGACAGTTAAAACCCGGGTGACCGCCTATTTGAAACGGCATTACTTCGTTATTATTATTTACAACTGTATATTCAGTTGTAATACTCTTATTATTCAAAATATATCTGATTAAAAGTTTAAAATCATATGGATACTGTTTCTTTGTATTTTCATTTGAAGTAATGGAAAAAGTTATTGTATTTGCAGTTATTTCTTCCATCTCAAACTCAAGTTTGCGCACTACTCCGTGGCGCTCCATACAGCATGTTTTATTTTCTCCGATAAATGCTCTTTTGTTTCTTATGCTCCCTACAATAGGAAACAACACAGGTGCTTGTCCGCCCCAATATTTTTTATCTCCCTGCCATAAATATTCTGTACCTTTTTTATCGCGAATAGATGTTAACTGACCCCCGAAAGTGTCAAATTCAACCGTTATTTCATTGTTTTCTAATTTATATTTCAATATTATAACTTCCTTTATCTAATGTTTGCACACGAAACGTTTCGTTATTATTTTATCTTTTATTGCGACTTTTGTCAATAAGTCAAATTAGTAAAGATGGTCTCTAAGCCAGATTAAATCTTCTCCTAACCACCCTACCGTTTCACTCAATAATTTATTATATTGCC